>VFQN01000884.1_pt1 | contig 53576 bp, 35 predicted proteins | sample 3512371 | NCBI WGS metagenome assembly VFQN01 (sample SAMN10412370, study PRJNA504923) | tailings metagenome | isolation source: Replicate 2 from Balatoc abandoned mine | place: Philippines: Itogon, Benguet | collected 2017-08-28
ATCACCGTCGTAACACTCGATGGAAAATCGGTGCGGGCTGCCGGCCGGGTCTTTGTGGATGGGACTTACGAAGGCGATCTGCTGGCGCTGGCCGGGGTGCCGTGGCGCGTCGGTCGCGAAGGTCGCGATGAATATCAGGAGTCGCTGGCACCGGAGTCTGCGGATGATCAGCTACAGGCCTACAATTTCCGGTTCATGATGACCAAAGACCCACAGAACCGGGTTACGCCGGTCGCCCCGCCGGGATATCGGCGCGAGGATTTTGCCGGTGTGCTGGAGCCACTGGCGTCGGGTCAGATCCACAAGATTTTCGACTATCCGAAGAACTGCATCTTCAAGGCGCAGACGCCGGTGTTGCCGAACGGCAAGTACTACATCAACGACGTCTCGCGCGGTCTCGTGCGGCTGTCACTTCCCGGCAAGAACCTCGGGTGGCCGAACGGCACTCCTGAGGAGCGAGCCGCAATTTATGCGGAACATTTGCGCGATCAGGCGGGCCTGGTGTATTTCCTGCAGAACGACGCAGCCGTTCCGGAGGTCTTTCGCGAGGAAGCACGCCAGTGGGGCTGGTGTCGTGATGAATTTGTCGATACGCATCATCTGCCGCCGCAATTGTATGTCCGCGAGGCACGCCGCATGGTCGGCAGCTACGTTTACAGGCAGGCAGACAGCGAACATGCGCCCGGCGATGCCCGCGCCGTCCTGCATCGCGATGCCATCGCGATGGCCGACTATGGCAATAACTGTCACGGCACGCATCACGAGGGCTCCCGCTTCGGCGGCAAACATACCGGCGAATTCTATAATCCGGTGCCGCCTTATCAGATTCCCTACGGCGTGCTGGTTCCGAAACAGCATGACAACCTGCTCGTGCCGGTGGCGGCGTCCTCGACGCACGTCGGATTCTGTGCCCTGAGACTGGAACCGGTCTGGATGTCGCTGGGCCAGGCGGCTGGTCAGGCAGCAGCACTGGCCGTCGAACAGGGGATCAAAGTGCAGGATGTGCCCGTGGCCGAGTTGCAGCAACGTCTGCATGCAGACCGGTCCGCCACACTGTATGTCACCGACGTGCTGCCCGGGTCACCCGACTTTGCGGCCGTGCAATGGTGGGGCACCGCCGGGGGGTTGCATGGTCTGGAACCGATGCCGGCTAAACCGGGACAGCGGGGGAAGCACCTGCATGGTCAGTATTTCATGGCCAGCCCCGGCCATGCGGCGAAACTCGATGAACCGCTCACCGCTGAAATGCGGACCCGGTGGGTTCAGCTGGCGGAAGAGTTGAAGTTGAACGGCGTTGAGTGGCCAGCGGCAGATGCTATCCGCACACGCGGGGATTTTATCCGGGCGGCATGGGCAGCGCGGTGAGGTTGCGGGGATCGCGAAACCGCAAGCGATGGGGGCGGACTGTGGGTCAGCAGACGCGAGTCGTGGGAATGGCTGATACCTGGAATATGTGGGGAAGAATTACAGGACGCAGTAGATCAGAACCTGGATCGCCAGGGCCAGCCAGGCCCAGGTGCGCAGGTCTTCGTTCCAGTGGTGTTCGCGGCCGGGGGCAGCGGTGACTGATGCCGGCAGCCGGATGATCCAGACCATCAGCAGCAGCGGGATGGCGATAAAGAGAGCGCGGACAACGCTGAGGGGTACGGCCAGAAACAGGTTGCGCAACAAATCGCCGAGGGCATGTAAAGGGCTCACGCGGGGCGATCTCCGGTAAAGAGGGGCATCGCAAACGCCTGTTTCTCTTCTGGATCGGTCCGGCTGAAATAGCTGCCGATGGCCATCACCACGAGAGCCATCAGGAACGACCAGATCGAGTAGTACAGGAACGGAGCGGAAATCTGGAACAGCGGTTCCCACTGGAAGCGGGCACAAACTGCCGGGTGATTCACCGCAAAGAGAGTGACTGCCGTAAAAACACCCGCAATGAAACCGGCCAGGGCGCCGGTGCTGGTCACCCAGCGGGTGACGAGACCGGCCAGCAGGACGGCAAACGCGGGACCGTTGAAGAACGACATCAGCGTCTGGAAAATCTCATAGATGCCGGCATCTGCGCCTTGCAGCAGAAACGCGAAGAAGATGCCCCACAGTGTGAGCATCAGCGTCACTGTGCGGCCGATGAACAGCAGCCGGCGTTCATCGGCGGTGGGCCGCATCAACCGGAGATAGAAATCGGTCGTGACGATGGCGGTGGCAGAGTTGAGGTACGAATCGACGCTCGACATTAACGCCGCCAGAAAGGCTGCCAGGAAGATCCCCTTGATCCCCATCGGCATGACCGTGCCGATCAGTTTCGGCAGCGCCATGTCGGGGTCTTCGAGTTCCGGAAACCGCACCAGGGCCAGCAGGCCCGGGACCACAACGATTACGGGAATCAGATTTTTCAGCACGGCTCCCCAGACGTAGGAGGCCTTCGCTTCAAATTCCGATCGTGTGCCGAGGGCCCGTTGCACAATCGCCTGATTGCCGATCCAGTAAGCCGGACTGGTAATCAACGCCAGACCGAACAGGATTCCGGTCCAGGGAAAGGGCGATTTCGTATCAACCGGCAGGACGAGTTCAAAATGATCGTCCACTGCGGGTTTTGCGGAAGCGGACGTCGCTACAGCCGCTTGTCGGCGTTCCAGCACCTGTTCGACCCGCGTGTAGAGTTCGCCGGGACCGCCGATTTGCCAGAGTCCCACGACGACGACCAGCAGACAGCCGACCATCATGACGATGCCCTGCAACACGTCTGTGTAAACAACAGCAGACAGGCCACCAGAGAACGTATAGAAGCCCACCAGTCCCGCCACCAGGCAGATCGAGAAGGTCGCCGGCCAGCCCGCCAGCACTTCCATCAGCTTGGCCGACGCCAGCAACATTACCCCGATGTTACAGGCCATGAACACCAGCCAGCAGACGGCAACGGCAGTTCGCACCTGGACGCTGAACCGTTTTTCCAGATATTCGGGGATCGTTGTCACGCCGCAGCGCCACAGATGCGGAATGAACAGAAACGCGCCGACGATCATTGCCGGCACGCAACCGATCCACTCGAAGTTCGCCACGGCGAACCCGTAACGGTAAGAAGCGCCGCCGACTCCGATGATATCGGTCCCGCCAATATCGGTCGCCACCAGGGAAACGCCGACGGCCCACCAGGGCAGCGTCCGACCCGCGAGAAAATACTCCCGTCCGGTCTGAATGTACCGGCTGACCCAGAAGCCGATGAACACGGTGAGCGCCAGATACAGGGCGAGCACACTGTAGTCGAGAATCGATAACTCACCCATGTCGGTATTCGATCACTTGTTCTTCAAACCGGAGTTGCAGGAATTCACAATCGGGGCGCTTTCGGGAAGGTATAACAGCGCCCGGGGGATAAGAAAAGAATCGCGAACCCGCCAGCGATGATCGAAGCTCGCGGGCAGGTTCGCAGATTTATGGAAATTGCTCGCGAAATTTCCCTAGATCTCAAACGATTCCCGATACTTCGGAATGGTCGGCGCTTCGTCGCAAATATCGTCGATCAGCGGGATCAGGGCCTTGGCCGCATGCGGCTCACCGTGGACCAGGAAGGCCCGGCCAACTCCGCGATCCTTCGCGAGGTGCTCAAACCACCAGCGGAAGTCCTCGGCGTCCGCGTGGGCGGACAAACCTGACAGCACTTCCACCTCGGCACGCAGCGCCACCTCGCGGTCGTAGATTTTCAGATACGGGCGGCGTTCCTGAATCCGGCGACCGAGAGTGTGTTCTGCCTGAAAGCCGATGATGATGATCGTGCTGTCCTCGCGATGGGCAGCGTGCTTGAGATGGTGCAGCACGCGACCGCTTTCGCACATGCCGCTGGACGCAATCACCACAAACGGCTCGTTGAGATGGTTCAGCGACGCACTTTCACTGGCCGACTTGATATACCGCAGCCCGGGAAATGAGAGCGGATCGCGATCCGCCTGCAGTTCCCGCTGGAATTGTACGTCCAGTTCGTGGTAGTGCCGTTTGTAGACCGAGGTAATCTCTGTCGACAGCGGACTGTCGACGTACACGGGAATCGCTGGCAAACGTCCCTGGTTGTAAAGACGGTTCAGAAAATAGACGAGCGTCTGGGTTCGTCCCAGGCTGAACGCCGGAATGATGACGCGGCCCTTGCGCTGTGTGGTGCGGCGGATGATCCGTTCCAGATGCCGCTCAATATCGTCTGCCGGCGGATGAACCCGGTTGCCGTAGGTGCATTCCGTAATCAGCACGTCGCAACCGGCGACTCGCTGCGGATCACGCAGCAGTGGAATCCCGCGTCGTCCCAGATCGCCCGTGAACACAATGCGCTTCCATTCGCCCTCTTCCTGAATTTCCAGTTCGACGATCGCAGACCCGAGAATGTGGCCAGCGTCCGAGAACTTCAGCGTGACATCCTTCGCCAGTTCATGAGTCTGTCCGTAGGGGAGCGTTTCCATCAGCTTGACGGTGCCGCGCACGTGCTCTTCGTCGTAGAGCGGTTCAATGGTCGTGTCCTTGCCCACGCGCTTTTTGCGGAGATAACGGGCATCCTCAGCCTGGATGCCCGCAGAATCCTGGAGCATCACTGCGGCGATGTCGGCCGTCGGGGGCGTGCAGAAAATCGGTCCGCGGAACCCTGCCTTGTAAAGTCCCGGCAGATTTCCGCAGTGATCGGTATGGGCATGCGACAGAATCACGGCATCCAGCGACTGCGGGTGGCAGAAAAAGTGCTCGTTTTTCGCCCGAGCCTCTGCCCGATGTCCCTGAAACAGCCCGCAGTCCAGCAGGATGCGGCGACCGTCGCATTCCAGCAGATGCTGGCTGCCCGTAACCTCGCCGGCAGCGCCCAGAAATGTCAGCTTCATGAAAACACGTATCCTGCGGTTGTCAGGGGACCGGCCCGGACTGAAAGCATGGGTTTCCAGATCCTGGTGCGAAGACTGATCAGTTAAACATCAGCCTGCAGCTCCAACGAGGAAGAGACATGACTTCACTCGCTGGCGTTGCGAGCTGTCGAATCATCAGGGCTGGTCATGTATCGCACGGCGGTTCTGCAGTATCAGAAGGAATCACCACCCGTTCCCGACTGTTTCGGACAGGGATCTGCCGCGGTTATGCTGGCAAGAAGTCGGGGAAATTGATAGCCTCAGGTGACTACCGTCACGGTATAAAACGACACTGGGAACCTGCTGGTTGTTCAAGGCGTTCGACGCCTGACAGCGGCGGGAGCGGCTTTGGCCGACAGACTCGCCGGGGTGTGAACTTGGATCAGGTTGTTGGCATCGATCTGGGCACCACACATTCGCTCGTCGGCGTTTTCGCCAACGGTCGTCCGGAGCTGATTGCAAATTCCCACGGCAGCTTTCTGACGCCATCGGTCGTCGGCATTCTCGAAGATGGCCAGGTGATTGTCGGCGCGCCGGCCAAAGAGTATCGGGTCACTCATCCTGATCGCTGTTCCTGGGCCTTCAAGCGGTGGATGGGTTCCGACCGGAAGGTCAAAATCGCCGACCGCACGTTCACGGCTCCGGAACTGTCCAGTCTGATCCTGCGGTCGCTCAAGGCGGATGCCGAAGCGGCACTGGGAGCGGAGGTCACCGATGCCGTGATCACGGTGCCGGCCTATTTCAATGATCTGCAGCGCAAGGCGACGCAGCGCGCCGGCGAACTGGCAGGCTTGAGGGTCCGGCGGATCATCAACGAACCGACCGCTGCAGCGCTGACGTATGGTTTTCACGATCGCGCTTCGGAAAAGCATGTGCTGGTGATCGACCTGGGCGGCGGAACGTTCGACGTCACCTGCATGGAAATCTTCGAGGGGACACTGGAGATTGTTTCGACGTCCGGGGAAAGTTTCCTCGGCGGCGAGGACTTCACCGATCGCCTGATGAGTTGCGTGCTGAAGACACTCGGCCAGCAGCTGGAGGTCGCGGAAGTCAAGACCCCGAAGCTGGTGGCTCGCCTGCGGCAGGAATGCGACGTGGCGAAGTGTCGTTTCAGTGAGCATCCTTCCACGGAGATTCGCGTCCCGAACGAAAGCGGTGATCTGGACGAGCGCTCCCGGCGCATCAGTGTGACCCGCGAGGCATTTGCCAAGGTCTGCTCCGGCCTGCTCGACCGTATCAAGGGGCCGATCGGAAAAGCTCTCCGGGATGCCAGCCGGTCTCCGGACAGCATTGACGACGTGATTCTCGTGGGCGGTGCGACCCGGATGCCGGTGCTGGTCGACTTCGTCAAACAGTATTTTAGCCGGGAGCCGCTCTGCCGGTTCAATCCGGATGAGGTCGTGGCGCTGGGAGCAGCGGTTCAGGCGGCCCTCATTCAGGATGACTCCGCGGTCGACGATATGGTGATGACGGACGTGTGTCCGTTCACGCTGGGAGTCGAGACCGCCAAACGGTTCGGGCATCAGGTGCAGGATGGTTACTTTGCTCCCGTGATTCATCGCAACACGACGATTCCGGTATCCCGCGAGGAAATCTTCCACACGATGTGGGCCAATCAGACCGAAGTGTTGCTCTCGATTTATCAGGGGGAAAGCCGGCGGGTGGCAGATAATCACAAGCTGGGTGAACTGAAAGTTCACGGCTTGCCTCCCGGTCCGGCAGACCAGCCGTTCTGCGTGCGGTTCACCTACGATCTGAACGGCATCCTGGAAGTCGAGGCCTTCATCCCGGATACCGGCAAACGGTTCCGGACCGTGCTGACGAACCATGCCCAGGATCTGACCGAGCGCGAGGTGAAAGCGGCGGTCGAGAAAATGCAGCAGATCAAGTTCTATCCGCGGGATGACGTAGAGAACCGGCGTCTGGTGCTGTTCGCGGAACGGATTGTCGGTGAGATCGCCCCGCACCAGCGATCCACTCTGGAAGAAGCGATCGACGCCTTTGAACGCGCGATGTCCTCCGGGGATCGGGAACTGTTTGATGCGACGCGGCAGGGGTTGCTGATGGTGCTGTCGTCGATCGGCGTGAGCTACGATGAACACGGCGGGCAGGCGATGAGATAGGCTCTGCAGGCAGCGGGGATGGCTGTCTTTCTGTCGGTGTTGGTTTCGGGTTTGGAAGCGAGAGAAACAGGGCCAGCCAGACGATGAGTGACGGGGCAGCGTCCGAGGCCGAACGACTTCGTTATCTGGCAGAAGTGCTGGAGATGAATCCGGTCGTGAAGGCAGAGGAAATGCTGCAGCGCCGCAGGGCCTTTCACGGTCTGGCCGGTGCGGCTGAGGTCGTCGTTCCCCGGCCCGCTGAGGTTCGACAACAGCGGGAAGTCACACAAGGCCTGATTGACCAGTTGCGGGAAAGCTTCTGGTCGATGAAGCCTGGCGAACTGAAGCGGGCGTTCGCTGCCATCGATGCGTCGCCGTTTCCCGACCTGCAACTGGCGGTTGATCGCCTGCAGACGCTCGCCCGACACCGGCCGGCCCTCGCGAAACTCTCGTTGCATCCTCATTTCAATGGCGAACTGTTTTCGGTGTTGAAACGGGTGCTGGTGCTGCCGTCGCGGGCGGCGGAGGGTGCCCGTCAGAAGTTGCTCAAGGAACTGTCGGCCGGCAAGGAGCGGAAAATCTTCCAGGCCATGATCCGTCTGCTGAAAACCGAACTTCCGGAACTCTACGAACTGGAGCGAGCGTGGTTCGATCGATTCTGACGTGCCGGGATGCCGTGCAGGATTTCAGCGGTTGGCATGCGAGAGGCACCGGGACGGCGTCCTTCACGTCGTTCGTCCGGTCGTGCCGCGATTTATCGCGCCGTGAATTACCGGAGACGGTTCCGGGAGGCCAGTCATGAGCGAACCGCCGTGGGACCGCCTGCCCTACGATCCGCAGGGCTTCTTCCAGCTGCCGGAAGACTTCACCCGCAAGGATCTGAAACGCAAGTACAATGAATATCTGAAGGCGTACAAGCCGGAGAAGTTTCCCGCCGAATTTCAGCGGATTCGTGCGGCCTACGAAGCGCTGGACCAGCGCTTGCGCTATGGAACGGACTCCTTCGCGGGGTCGCCGGCACCGTTCGCGCCGGTCATCACCACTTACGAATGGGAAGACGGTCAACCCGCAGACCCGCAGGGGCAGCGGTCAGCGGGCGGCGACCCGGCTCCTGCGAAAACGCGCGAGCGGAAGTCCTGGATGCAACGTCTGGCGGAAGAGACCCCCGCGCAGATCGCTGCGGAATTGCGAGAGATCGCACAGAAGCGACCGGTTCATTACTACGTGCTCGCCTGTCTGGAAGATTCTGCGCCCGGGGCAGAACCACTGCTGTTTCTGAAGTGGATTCTGCGTGGCTTGAAAGCCTGGCCGGGTGATCCGGGGCTCTCGGAACTGCTGACGACCTACCTGCGCTGCGATGTTTCCATCGCCCAGGCCTCACAGATCCTGCGGGCTGTGGCGAAGATTGTGAAAGGGGACGAGTTCTTCTTCCTGACGGAGGCGTTGTGGGATCGCCTGCTCCGGTCGGTTCCGTTTGAAGAATTTCGCCGGGTGCTGGCTGACTGCGAAGCCCAGTTGATGGACCACCGGATCGCCGCCCGGATCGCCTTCTACATGCATATCCTGAAGCCGGCGATCTGGCTCGCTGACGATGCCTGGCTCGAAAAGGCTTTTGGGTTCCTCAATGAAGACGGCAAGGAATTGCTGTGGCGATTCGAGTTTGATCTCGATCTGCTGCATCAGTTGCGGGAATATGCACGACAGATGCGCAGCCGGCCGGCCGACGAAAACCCCGTCCGGCGACAGATGCATGAGGTCATTCGCAGCTTCTGTCTGGAAGAGGAACCGGAGTTTGATCGCAAGTTTCTGGCGTGCGCCGTCCGGCACGCCAGCGACATCAGCAGCGTGTTTGACGCCTTCCCGCTGGTCCTGGCCGACGATACTTACGGCGCCTTGTATCGCATCTGGCTGTGGCTGGAGCGAGACGTGGCGATGCGGCATGGCATTGATGATGACTCCGCCAATCCGGCCGATATTGTCAAACCGGCCCGGGCACTGTTCCGCCGGATTCAGGAAAAGTCGGACAGGACTCGTTACGGCTCGATCTGGACAGCGTCCGGCCTGCTGTATCTGTCGATCCAGGCATTGACGTTCATCCTCGCCTTATCCCTGATGTTCGGGGTCGGCTATCTCCTGTATCCGTCGGCGAAAGTTGCCGGCGCGCGGGTGCTGCAGGCTCATGCTCTCTTGCTCGCGCCAGCCATCGCCATCATGGCGGGAATTGCATTTTCGATCCGGATCGTTCAACCGGGCTGGCGGCGATTCTGCCGGTATTGGGCACGGGTCTGTTATGTCACCATCTGGCGGCAGGAACTGGTGCCGTTTCTCGGACAGACCCGGCTGGACTATGGGAATTTTCTGGAAGTGCTGACCGCTGCAGAGGACGAGTCGATCCACTGTTCGGGCTGGATCTGCCACTTCTGTCGGGCAGATTATGCGCTGGCGTTTGTCACGCTCGGACAACGCTACATCGTCTGACGTGACCCGGGACCGCCGGGATCGGGGCGAGATTGCAGCCATTCCTGCGTGGGCAGACTTGCGTTCCTGACAGAATCCGTCTACTGATGGTCGCCAGTTCCCTGCTGTCTGTCCAAGGCCCGAAGGTGTGCTCGATGGGTTCTTTTGGTCATGATCACGTCGTTACCGATCCGCCCGAAGACGAAGCGATTGCGGCCCGCAATGCGCGCTACGGGCTGGCGCTGTTCGTCGTCTACTGTGTGATCTATGCCGGGTTCGTCGGTATCAGTGCCTTTGCGCCACAATGGCTGGCCGTCAACCTTGCCGGGATCAATCTGGCGATCTGGTACGGGCTGGCGCTGATTGTCATCGCGATGGTGATGGCAGTGATCTATACGCTGCTCTGCCGTCAGCCGGTTCGACGCTAATCTGCGCCCGTCCTGCCGTTTGCCGGCAGTCATTCTGCTGCGGAACCTGAAGTCCCCTCTCATTCGACGGCCATGTCTGCCGTTTTCTTCTGCGGGCCTGAATATGATCGCTCAACCCTCGCCACTGGCTGTTGTCGTCTTTTTTGTATTTGTCGCGCTGACGCTGGCGCTGAGCTTTTACTTTGGCGCCCGGGCGAAATCGGCTGCCAGTTACTTCGCTGCCAGCGGGCAGATCCACTGGTTCGTTAACGGTGTGGCATTCGCCGGCGACTATCTCTCGGCAGCTTCGTTTCTGGGCATCTGCGGGATGCTGTCACGGTATGGCTATGACGGCTTTCTCTACTCCATCGGTTTTCTGGCAGGCTGGGTGGTCGCGCTGTTCGTGATCGCCGAGCCGTTGAAACGGCTGGGCAAGTACACTTTTGCCGATGCCCTGAACAGCCGCTTTCAGTCGCGCGGGATCACCTTCGCCGCCGGGGTCAGTGCCCTGGTGGTCAGCGTGTTCTACCTGATTCCGCAGATGGTGGGAGCGGGGTCGCTGATCAAGCCGTTGCTGGGGTTCCCGCACTGGGCCGGTGTGCTGATCGTCGGAGTGGTGGTTACCACAATCGTCACGACGGCGGGCATGGTCAGCACGACCTATGTCCAGTTCATCAAGGGGTCGCTGCTGGTCGTCTTCAGCGGCATTCTGACGGTGATGATTCTCAATCGTGGACTGACGGTCGATACCCGTCCTGAAGCGACAGAGTCCCAGACGATTACCGAACTGCCCAACGGAAACGTGCTGGTCAACGGCTTGCCTCAGGGACTCGGGGAAGGGCAGGCCGATTTGCGTCCAGTGGGTTCCATCAGTCGTTTGCCCGGCGATGTCACGTCGACGGGTGCGCTCAATCCGTTTTCGTATCTCTCGATCCTGCAGAACAGTGAAATTGTGCTCTGGTCGTCAAAGACGACTACGGCGGAAGACGGCAGCAAGACGACGACGTTCACCTCGCAGCCGACCGCGGGTGCTGACGTGATGCGGCCGGGCATGAGTCCGCTGTTCAAGGATCTGCGCGGCGACTCGCTGATCGCCAAACTGAATTTCATTTCACTCATGCTGGCGTTGTTCGCCGGGACGGCCTCATTGCCGCACATCCTGATTCGCTACTACACCGTTAAGAATCAGGCAGCGGCTCGACAGAGCACCGTGGTCGGCATCGGCACGATCGGCACATTTTACGTGCTGACGTTGTTTCTCGGTCTGGGCGCCATGACGAGTGGCACGATGGACCTGACCGACAGCAACATGGCAGCCCCGCTGCTGGCCAAGGGATTCGGCGAATTCCTGTTTGCCACTATTTCCGCCATCGCTTTCACGACGGTGCTGGGAACGGTCAGCGGCCTAATCGTCGCAGCCAGTGGAGCGATCGTGCATGACCTGCTGACGGGCGTGATGAATGTTCCGCTGAACGATCATCAGAAAGTGCGAATCGGAAAATTGTCCGCCGTCGCCGTGGGCGGAATCTCGATTGTCCTCGGCATCTGCTTTCAGGGACTCAACGCCGGCTTTCTGGTGGGCTGGGCCTTCAGCGTCGCGGCCTCTGCCAATCTGCCCGCCCTGATGATGATCCTGTTCTGGAAGGGAACCACCAAGCAGGGGGTCACCGCTGCGATTCTGGTCGGCATGATCTCTTCTCTGGCGTGGATTCTCACCAGCGAAGACACGCTGCAGAAGGTTTACGGACTGTCGGCCGAGCAGGCATCCCGCTGGGCGCTCGTACCTTTCAGCCAGCCGGGGCTGGTCACGATCCCGCTCGGTTTCCTGACGCTGATTCTGGTATCGTTGATGACCCGTGGTTCCGGGCGCGGATCGTCGGCTGTGGCGACGTCCGCATAAGCCGGAGAATCTGCTTTTTGTGGAGACCGGTTTGCTCTTCTGATGATTTCTCGCATGGTCAGGGAAGAAATGCCCTGCCACGCAGACGTAGAAGTGAGGCACACATTAACCCCTCTCGCGGATAGTCTGGCAAGCGGCGAACATGCGCATTCAGTTTCTGGGCACTGGCGGATTTCATCCAACGGAACGGCGACACACGGCCGGTGTGCTGCTGCCGGATGCCGGCATTGCTTTCGATGCGGGAACCAGTGCCTTCCGTATCGCGCCGCGTCTGAAGACTGCGGATCTGAACCTGTTGATTACGCATGCCCATCTGGACCACATTTGCGGTCTGCCGCATCTGCTGGTGCCGCTGATGTTCGATGCCATCAGGAAATGCACGATCCACGCCCGTGCAGAGGTGATTGAGGCGATCCGGCAGCATCTGTTCTCCCCGCAGATTTTTCCGGTCATGCCGCGGTTTGAATTCTCGCCGTTTGACGGAGTCGTCGACCTCGGCGGCGCGACCGTGCGCGGCTTCTCATTGCATCATCCCGGGGGCTCGACCGGTTACCGGGTTGACTTCGCTTCCGGAAAATCGCTGGCCTATATCTGCGACACCAATGCCGGAGACGATTCCATTCGTTTTCTGCAAGGGGTGGATGTGCTGATTCACGAATGCTCGTTTCCGGACCGGCTCTCACAGTGGTGTGAGCCGACAGGACACAGCCATGTTTCACAAGTCGCGCGAATTGCGCAGGCCGCGAATGTCGGACGGCTGTTTCTGACGCATATCGACCCGACGCTGGAAGGCGACGATCCTCTGGAAATCGGTGAAGCCACGACGATTTTTCCCGCACTGCACGTCGCCACCGATCTGCAGGAAATTGAACTCTGACGGCTGTATGTGCCGCTGTTGATGGCGCGGGAAATGTCAACGGCAAATCTGCAGAATTCCAGCACTGATCAACGCTGTAATTTCGGGATTCAACCTGCAGAAATTGCCTGCCGGCCTTGCGTTTTCTGAATCGCGACTGAACCACGCCGGAAATCATTTGACTGCTCTTGGCAGGCTACTTTGTTCGCGGCACAATGCCGCCGCACTCAACATTCGAAGCACGACCTCACTCAGGCAAGCCCTGACGCTTCGAGGTCTTCCGGTTACCCGTGTCACAGAGTCCGCAGCACCTCAGACCATCACTCCGGTGAGCGGTTGCAGGAGGCCATGGCGGGCGGTGACACATCGAGGATATGTCAGCGTGATGCCATCGCCCTTCGATGACGGTGCCGACCCCACAACCAGGCACCGGTCGCAGTCGCAGCCACGCCCGTCCGGGTTGCATCATTCCTCGCGGTTGCCGGCCACGTCAGCCGATGCAATCGTTGTCGCGGCGCATGAGCGATTGTTCGCCAGCGATGATATTGCTGAACGCGTTTCCCATGCGGTCCGGCTGGGATGGCGTTCCATCGGTTTGATGCGGCGTACGATCTGGTCGTTCGGTGACGAGCGGGTCGTGGAGTTGCTGGAAGATTCCGGACTGACCGTGTCTTCTCTCGGCTGGGCAGGTGGCTTCACCGGGACCGCCGGCTACACCTATCGTGAGGCCATCGAAGACGGCCGTCTGGCACTGGAGGAAGCGGTGCGGGTCAAGGCCCGGTCACTGGTGATCGCCCCGGGGTCTCGCGGTGGTCATACCTTCCGTCATGCCCAACGCGTCATTATCGACGGCTTGCGGTATCTGGCGGAGGTGGCTGCACGCCGCAATGTGCCGCTGGCAGTGATTGCGGCACCGGTGCAGAAACAGTATGCCCGCTGGACGAGTATTGATACCCTCGAACTGGCTCATCAGCTGATGGACCAGGTCGCCTCCCCCTGGGTGGGCCTGGCAGTGCCGCTGCAACGCTGGCACGGACATCCGGCGGCAGAGAGTTTGCTGAAGAGTCTGGCGCCTCACATCCGGATGGTAAGTTCCTCGCCGTGTCCCGGCTTTAATACCCAGCGGACAGCAGCCGGCCCATCGATGGCCGGGCAAATTGCTGCCCTGCAAAAGCTGAAAGCGGCCGGCTTTCGTGGCACCTGGGAACTGGATGCTCATGAGTCTCCGGTTGCCGATTCTACTCGCGAGGCCTTGGCGTCGTCGGGATATGCTGAGATTGCCAGAGCCGTCTCCCCGGCGGACGACGAGGCATAGTCCATCAGCCGTTCCCCTCCAGGATCTGACCCCGTTCGCGACATGATCCCCGTCCCGACGCCGGCCTGCCCGTTTCCGATCGATCGCCTGCTGCGGCTGAGATAGTGTCACAAAGCCGCGTGATCTGCTCTCGCTCTCCACGGCCGGAGTTCTCGAGGGCGGGACGCTGCTCCCGGAACTGGTCTGTGTCTTTCTGAGGGCCGGAAACCGCCGGCAATCCTGCGCAGCGGGGCTGGAACGGATTTCATCCGGTCGGGAATGGGTTGTCTCAGGAAGGGGTTGTATCAGGGAAACCACTGGTTTCCGACCCGCCGGGGGTGTCCGATCCGCTGCACTTCCGTAAACATCCGGGGTTGCGGGGTGGCATCGGTCGTGGCTCCAGGTAACAATACCGCAACGCTGGTCGTTCATCGCCGGACGACAACTCTGGAACTGGCCAATCCCGGACCAGACCGGAAGGTTCCCACCCACCCGCTCTTGCACGACGGTCCCACCCATGTCGCACGACTGGTTCAGCCTGGATGAGCTCTCACTGCATCTCGGCCGTGATCGCCGCGAAATTGAAAAGCTGGCAAACCGTGGCCGCATTCCCGGCCGGAAAGTCGGGGGCGACTGGCAGTTTCATCCGACGGAGATCACGCACTGGCTGGAACAGGAGATGCGTGAATACACCGATCGCGAACTGGCCCTGGTGGAACAGACCAACCGGTCGACCGAAGTAAATATTCATGCGCCGGTGTCGAGCCTGCTGAGCATTGAGACGATTCAGGTGCCGCTGGAAGCCCGGACCCGCCGCAGTGTCCTGGAAACCCTGGTTGAGGTCGCGGGGCGTACCTGGCAAATCTGGCAGCCCGCGGTTTTGTTGAACGCTATCCAGGAACGCGAGGCCGTCCTGTCGACGGCATTTGCGAATGGGGTGGCGATTCCCCATCCGCGCAATCCACTGCCGGATGCACTGGGGCAGTCGCTGATCGCCTTCGGCAGGACGCAATCCGGCATTCCCTTCGGTGCTCCGAACCGCGAACTGACCGATCTGTTCTTTCTGGTGCTATGCCGTGATGCCCGCACTCATCTTTCGGTGCTGGCCCGTCTGGGCCGTCTGATTCAGCAGCCCGGCTTTCTGGATTCGCTGCGAGCTGCCGAAGACGCTGCCTCGACGCATCAGGTGATTGTCGACGCCGAACAGCATCTCCCGGAATAAGTGGCGCGAGCGTCCGGGGCAAGAGTCCGGCAGGTTAAACGATGGAGACCGCAGATGTAGCAAACACCCCGTCGTCAGCGGTTCCGTCCTTCGCGTGCCCACCGCCGCTTCGCTGTCGTGACATCTCTCAAGCTCTCGACGATCTGGCGATCTCCTGGGAACTGCCGGATTCTCCGGTCGGCACTCACGGCTGGACCTGGGGGCAGGGGCTACCCCTGTATTTTCTGAGCGGTCGCGGCGGCTCTGCCCGCCTGTTTTGTCTGCTGGCATGGCTGCTGCGCGAGCAGTTTCGTTGCACGCTCGTCGACTGGAAATTGCCGGCACGGGGACCGCTGCCAACCTTGCAGGAGTGGGTTGACGACCTGTCGAGATTGCTGAGGGAGCGCGAGGACCACCCGGCGACGGTCGTCGGTGTTTCCTTTGGCGCGACGCTCGCCCTGGAGACTGCTGCCAGAAATCCGGGGCAGTTCCTGCGGCTGATCCTGCATCAGGTCGCTCGACGTCAGCGACTCAGCCTGGCAGAGCGGGTGCTGGCCACCCTGTTTCAGGAGTCTGACAGGGCGCTGCAGAATATCCCGGGGCGCGAAACCGTTCAGATGCTCAATCATCGTCGCTGGTTTCCTCCCCAGGATCCGGATCGCTGGGACTGGTTCCAGGACGTAACGGGGCGCATCCCCCTGCGTTTGCTGATTTCCCAGTCCCGCGTGCTGCATCAGACGGACCTGGCGACATCGCTCTCACAGGTGACCTGCCCAGTGCTGCTGGTGAACACCGAGGGGCTCGGGCCGGTGTCGACTGCCGAGCAAACTCTGGTCGCGTCCCGGTTGCCGGCAGGGGTGGGAACGACGCTGCATTCGGCAGGACGACATCCGTACTTGACCCACCCGCATCGATTCATGAAACTCGTGCAGCAATTTTGTAGCGATCCGCAGGCCTTCGCCGCGGTTCCGGACGAGCCGACTTTCTTTCCGTTGATCACTTCATGAAAAGCGAACTTCCCGAACCGCTGGATGTCCTGGCAGTCGGTGCCCATCCGGATGATGTCGAGATTGCCATTGGCGGCACTCTGGCCCGTCTCGTCCAGCAAGGACACCGGGTGGGGATTATCGACCTGACCAACGGGGAACCGACGCCCGGCAGTCCCGGGCCGGAAACCCGGCTGGCGGAAGCCCGGCAGGCAGCGGAGATTCTGGGAGTGCAGGTCCGGGAAACCCTGACCCTGCCGAACCGGAGTCTGTTCGATTCCTTTCCTGCCCGCATCGCTCTGGCACGCCGGATTCGCCACCATCGTCCGAAAATCGTGATGGGTCTGGCCGGTCGCACGCCGATGGCATCGCCGGATCACTGGCAGGCCATGCAGATTACGGATGCTGCGATCTTTTATTCCCGCCTGTGCAAATGGGACGACGAATTCGGCGGCGTCCCGGTGCATACCGTGAAAAAACAGTTGTGGTATCCGCTGGGCTGGACGCTATCCGACCTGCCGGATGGCGGCGGCCGCTTTGTTGTAGATATTTCCGCAACGCTCGCGTTAAAATTGGAAGCGGTTCGTGCCTATCAGACGCAATTTCCTCCCAGTAAAGACCGGGTTTTTCGTCTGGTGGAAGCCAACAACCGGTTGCTCGGAACCTCTGCAGGCTTTGAGGCAGGCGAATTGTTAATCAGTGCGACCACTCTGGGAATTTCTGACCTGATGCAGACCCTCTGCCCTTGAGGTGACAGCCGGTTCTGTCCATGATTCATGCTTCCGAAAAACAACATTCTGTCTGGAACGCCGAGCCTTCCGGTGGCAAGTGGGACCATTCCCGTCTGGCGGACCGTGAATGTTCGCGACGTGCCCGTCGGATCGAAGCAGACCTTCGGAAACTGACAGGCTCAGTCACTGACCGGGCAGGGATCGACACGACGTTCGAGGAAGTCTGGTAACCCGTCATGCAGCTTCGTGCCGGCTCGTTAACCATTACAGGCCGTTTTCGTGAAAACAACGAAGACAAGTGCTACACCGACCCCCAGCTGCGCTTCTTTCTGGTCGCTGACGGCATGGGAGGGCAGTCCGCCGGTGAACGCGCCAGCGAACTGGCGATGGAACTGATTCCGCGAAAGTTGCAGTCGCTGGATTTCGTCAAGGTCGCGCCGGAGCCAATTACGAAATCATGGCGCTGGGGGAACTGGACGCCAAACTCAAGAACATGGGGACGACGATCGTCTTCCTCGTGCATGCGGCCGGACTATTGTTCGCGGGCGGCGTCGGTGACAGCCGCGTCTATCGGCTGCGGAATGGCAAGTTCGATCAGTTGACGACCGACCACTCGCTGGTACAGGCCCTGATCGATGCGGGCACACTCACGCCGGAAGAAGCCGTCAATCATCGTTACAAAAACGTGCTGTATCGCTATCTGGGCTCGAAGGAAGGCGGTGCCGGCACCCAGCCAAAAGCGATCAAGCCACTGGTCGGCGACCGCTACGTCCTCTGTTCAGATGGTGTGACCGGCGGCGTTTCCGATGAAGACCTGATGAAATTGCTCGCCACGGGCGATGATCCGCAAACGCTCGCGGAACAGATCGTCAAGGCGGCAGAAGACGGTGGCTCCAGGGACAACATCACGGCGACAGTCGTGTTCGTGGATGCGTGACGGACAGGAACCGTGATCGGCAGTCTCGCGGAAGGAGGGTTTCCGCATGGGAATGGGCCTCGATCTGTCGACGCTCAGTGACGAAAACATCCGCAAGGTGCTGGCGGACCCTCCGCTCATCTGGAAAGTTCTGGCCCCGGACGATCCCGAATTCTACGAGCAGGCACGCCCGCTGCGTCCGCAGAGTTTCTTCGCCCGGCTGTTTGGCAGCAGGGCAGCTCCACCGGCGGCGACGAGCTCGCCATCAGACTTCCAGCTGGCCGACGGCGAAGTGAGGACTGTGGATCTCGACAAGGCCTGGCATGGTCTGCACTACCTGCTGACCGGGACCGACTGGGCCGGGGAGGAACCGCTCAACTTTCTCGCCTCTGGTGGAACCGTGGCGGGAGACATTGACGTCGGCTACGGTCCCGCCCGCGTGCTGACCTCTGATGAAGTGCAAATGCTCTGGACTGCATTGCAGCCAATCACCCGGCAGACGCTGGCAGCCCGGTTCAACCCGACCGAAATGATATCGCTGGGAATCTACCCGGAGATCTGGGACCGCGATCCGTGTGATGATGACACGTTCGACTATTGTGCGGTCTATTTTGACGACCTGAAATGCTTCGTCGCGCGGGCTGCCAGTTGTCGGCTGGGAATGGTGATCCGTCTGGCTTGACCAGAGGCGTAACCTGACGCCGACCAGTGCGACGCTCGCAGGGAATTCACTGTGCAGACTACCACCTTGCGGCAGCGTCTGGTTGCGGTGTTGATCTGGAGTCTGCTGACGTTTCTGGCCACTCCACTCCGCTCTGCGCAGTGATTGCGTGGCAGACCCGCAATCCGGTTGAGAGCTTTCCGGGAAGCCTCCTCTGGACGCCTGTGCCGATTGTTGTCGCTGGATTTTCCTATGCCCTTGCCCTGGCACTTCCCGATCAAAAGTTACGCCGGATTCTGGTGGCAATACTCCTGTTGGGCTGCTGGTTGTTCTGGTCGACACTCGCTGGCGTCATCGCCGTTGTCTGACTTGAGTTCTCAACCGCAAGATCAAGATAACCCGGCGAATTAACCGCGTTTGCAATTCTTCAGGCAGACCGCGTTTATCACGGACTTACTTCTGGCACTCGATCTGGCGGGAATTTTCCGGTCCGGCGGGATTTTCCGTCGTTGGTTTTGCCACCGGCGAGCGTAAGTCATTCTGTCCATTCGTCTGGCAACGATGGTGTCATCAGCTTGCCGCACAGACGGCGTGATCGTGAGATTCTTCTCAGTCTCGCCAGATTTCCTGGGCAATCAGATGCAAAGGTCGTTGCGGCCGTGCCATAATGGATTGTTCAATCATTTTTGCAGCAGCCGTAGAATCGGACGGATCGCTGCTTCCGGAATAACCGCTCCCGAGGGTTCGCGTATGTCGTTTCGTCAGCATCGGTCCCTGCTGTTGACGCCGTGGCTGCTGGTCGCCAGTGCGGCATGTCTGGCTGTGTTGGCAGATTCCAGTCTGTTAGCCCAGGAATCCCCGGCTGCAAAGTTTGAAGCCGCGGTCAAGGATCTCAAAAAGGCCGATGGCCTCTGGCCGGTCTATCACAAGGAACAGCGGCTGCTGGTCGACCTCAAGAACCAGCAACTGAACAAGGATTTTCTGATTCTCACTTCGATTGCCCGCGGCGTCAGCAGCGGCATGGTGATCGGCGGAATGACGTGGGGTGACGACGTCATCTGGAACTTCCGCAAGGTCGGCGACAAGATGCACGTCCTGCGGAAGAACGTGCGTTTCAAGGCCCGTCCCGGTTCGCCGGAAGCCAGCGCCGTCAAGTTCGCCTACACCGACAGCGTGATGTATGCCCTGCCGATTGTGACCGAAACCACCGGCGGCAGCCTGGTCGACATGACCCGCATTTTCCTGAGCGATGACGAACAGATCGGCCGCTTTCTCGGCGCGTCGTTCGTCATGGATCGTTCGACGATTGATCAGGTCAAGGTCTTCGAGAAGAACATCGAGTTGCAGGTCGCTGCTGTCTATCAGGGCAGTCCGTCTTCCTCGATTGAAACGGTGCCGGACCCGCGCGGGATGCAGGTGCAGGTGCATTACAGCATCAGCGCGCTGCCGTCGACCGGCTACAAGCCGCGCAAGGCTGATGACCGCGTCGGCTATTTCCTCACTGCTACCAAGGATTTCTCGGACAACTCCGACGATCGCAATTTTGTGCGCTACATCACCCGGTGGGATCTGCAGAAGGCGGACCCCAAGGCGAAACTGTCGCCGCCCAAAGAACCGATCATTTTCTACATCGAACGGACGCTGCCGATCGCCCTGCGACCGATCGTGCGCAGCGGGATTGAGGAATGGAATAAGGCGTTTGAAAAGATCGGTTTTGCGAACGCCATCGAAGTCCGCCAGCAGCGGGACGACGATACCTGGGATCCGGAAGACGTGAGCAAGAACACCTTCCGCTGGATCACCGCTGATGCCGGCTTCGCGATGGGACCGTCCCGCGTCAATCCGATGACCGGCCAGATTCTGGATGCCGACATCATCTTCGACGCCAGCTTCCTGCGGTACTGGAAGCAGGAATATGAGGAATTCTCGCAAGATGCCGTCGCGGCACTCGTGGTGCCTGGCTATGTGCCGACCCCGGCAGTCACCCTGCCGTTCTTGCGGGACAGTACCAGCGGTGCCTGTCGCCTGTCGACCGGCATGCAGCACCAGATGGGATTCGCCGCCGCCGCGCTGATGGCGAACGGCATGCTGGATGCCAAAGGTGAACTGCCGCAGGAGTTTCTGGAACAGGCTCTGAGGGAAGTGACGATGCACGAAGTGGGGCACACCCTCGGCCTGCGTCACAACTTCAAGGCCAGCACCTGGAAGACCCTGGCGGAAATTCAGGACGCGAACTACTCACCGCATGAAGCGACCGTGGCCAGCGTAATGGACTATTCTCCGGTGAATATCGCCCCGAAAGGTTCAAAGCAGACGTCCTACTACACGCCGACGATCGGTCCCTATGATTACTGGGCGATCGAATATGGTTACAAGGAAGTCTCGGGCGACGAGGCGGCCGAACTCAACAAGATTGCAGGTCGCTCGGCCGAACCCGGCCTCGACTATGCCACTGACGAGGACACACGGTCGTCTGATCCCGATCCGCTGACGAACCGGTTCGACCTGGGAAAAGATCCGATCGCCTATGCCCAGCAGCAGACGAAACTGGTGAAAGAACTGACTCCGAAGATTCTGGAGCGCTCTGTCCAGGAGGGCGAAGGCTATCAGCGGGCCCGGCAGGCATTCGGGGTGTTGCTGAGCGAATACTGGCGAACGGTGGCTTTCGCGGCCCGGCTGCCAGGCGGCCTGACCGTGAACCGGGACCATAAGGGTGATCCGAAAGGCCGGGCTCCGTTTGAGGTGCTCGATGCCGCGCAGCAGCGATCTGCCATGAAGCTGATGGCCGATGCAGCGTTCGATGCCCCGAGCTACGATCCGAAGTTGCTGAACTCGCTGGCGGCGACCCGCTGGAATCACTGGGGCGTCCGTTCGACATCGCGCATCGATTATCCGATTCACGACACGATCGGTGAGTTCCAGGACATGATCCTGTCGCAGTTGCTTAGCAGCCGGACCCTGGAACGGATTCACGACAATGAACTCAAGATTGCGGAAGATCAGGATGCCTACACGCTCGCAGAACACCTGAAGTTGATTGTCGACGGCATGTTCCACGAGGTGCTGAATCCGCCAGCGGGCGAGTTCACGAATCGCAAGCCGTTCATCGCCAGCTTCCGTCGCAATCTGCAGCGGACGGCCCTGACGCAACTGGCAGGGATGGTCACACCCTCCTCGGGCAGCAGTTCGCCGTTCATCTTCCTGGGACTCAGTTCGTCGAGCGTGCCCAGCGATGCGAAGGTGATTACGACCATGCATCTGCAGACGCTGAAGGAGAAACTCGCAACTGCCTTGTCGAAGGAAGACCTGAAGCTGGACGACTACTCGAAGGCCCATCTGCTGGATCTGCAAAAGAAGATCGACCAGGTGCTGAATGCCGAGTTGACGGTCAATTCGATCAACTGAGCGGCAGGTTTCCGGTTCGCGTGAGTTGTGTGGTACGATGACGAACGGCGAGTGAAATCAACGATGGTTTCACTCGCCGTTTTTTGTTGGCCGTGAAGCTGTCCAGCCTGCAGATGCTGGCGCGACCGGAATGGGCGTTGGATGTGCCACTCGGGAATTTGCACAAGACGTATCTGGACGGCTGATCAAAACCTGGCTGGCAAATTGCGGAAACTGTTATGCAACGTCTGGGGTGGATCGTCACTGTCGTCGGACTGGTGCTGACCACCCTGGTGCTGTGGTTGACGCCCTTGCCGCTGGGCATTCCCGGTGAGTGGACCTGGCCACGGATTCCGGCCGATCCCCAGGCGAGCACGAATCTGTTCCTCGCCGGTCTGGCAGGCGGGCTGTATGTCGGCTTCATCGCGTACGGAACGCGACGTCTCCGTCATCCGGAATGCAGTCGTCTTGAGGAAGCCGTCTGGGTGACGATGCTGGGGGGAGCTTCGGTTTTCTGGATCTGGAATGTCCAGGAGACTGCTCCGCCCGCAGGACAACTGGCCAAACTGCCGTTCGTGCTCTACTACCCGAGTTCATCGGGGTATTTCTACAAGGTTCGTTATGAGTCTCCCCAAGCAGGGCCACTGCTGTCCGGATATGAATCGCTGATGGCAGAGGGCGATCATCTGCACGTCGGCACGCATCCGCCGGGCCTGTTCCTGCTGTTTCACGGCTTGCGCGATTTTCAGCAGCGCTTCCCCGGGGTGACCAGCTGGCTTTACAGCTGGGCGCCCTATTCCTTTCGCGACGCCTGGGAAGTGGTGACCGAAAACGCCGCTCGCACGGAACATTCCGTGATTCCGGCGGATGGCGTCACGCTCTGGCTGGCAGGTTTGCTGGCGCTCTTGTGCGCTGCGCTCACCGTCTGGCCGCTGTATGTGATGCTGCGCTGGAACGCTTCCCGAGAAACCGCGTGGCTGGCGGCTGCGCTGTGGCCGACGCTGCCGGCAGCCTCGATCTTTATACCCAAGTCCGATGCCGCCTACCCACTGATTGCTGCGCTGCTGGTTCTGGCGACAGTCGGCAGCTGGCGACGGCGATCGATTGGTCTCGCGGTACTGGCGGGAGTGATCCTGTGGCTGGGACTGATGGCCAGCCTCGCCTTTCTGCCAGTGCTGCTGTTCTGCGGTGTGTGGATTCTGTTCGATCTGGTGAGCAGATGGAGGCAGCAGCAGGCGGGCCGCGGTCGCCTGCTCTTCACCACCATCGGCTGGACCAGCGGATTCGCCGTCGGCTTTCTGCTGCCGATCGCGCTGCTGGCCTGGGGTTGCTCCATCAACCTGTTCCGGGTCTGGGCCTGGAACTACCGGAATCATGCAGGGTTTTACGACGACTTCACGCGGACGTGGTGGGCCTGGCTGCTGGTGAATCCGGTGGAGCTGGCCTTCGCAGTCGGCTGGCCGGTCTTTGTGCTCATGTTGCTGGCGTCCCTGCGACTGTTAAAGGCAGGCAACTGGAACTCTGCGGCGTGTCGCACATTGTTGGCGGGCGGGTTCGTGTGGGGACTGTTGTGGCTGTCCGGCAAGAACTCGGGAGAAGCGGCCCGCCTCTGGCTGCTCTTCATGCCAGGCAATATCTGGCTGGTTGCTCAGGGTTTTCTACCAGGACCGGCCTCAAGCATTGATTCAGAACTGGAAACGCCGCGGTCGGGCGGTTTCCTGCTGATGCTGGCCCTGCAACTGGTGGCCTGCGTACTGACAGTCCATCGCGTCGGAGGCTTTCATCTGGCATCGCCGTGAAGTGTAGCCGGCACGGAATTCGACTCGTCCGGATGATCCGGTCAACGGGACAGCGCGGATTCCTCCAAAGCGCTCCCGCGGCATGATCCGATAGCAACGCTGTGCGTTTTTGAGAATATGCTTTTGAGGGTGACCGGCTGTTCGTTCCGCCGGATTGCGGTCGCCCCCACATCACGCCGACAGCGATTCTTTACGATCACCGGGTCTCATGGGACGGCCACTCCATCACTACTGGATCTGGATGGCTTGTTTGTCTGCGATCGCGGGCCTGTCTGCCGTCGTCGGTTGTGCAGAAGAAGAGATTGAGTATCGCGAGGTCAAGCGTCCGGATGAACTGATTCGCGCCGCGGAGTGGGTCGCGTTTGTGCGGATCGTCGATCAGTTGCCTGAGCCGAAGCTGCGGGAATTACCAGGCCTGCAGCCTCCGCTGCCGCAATGGCACCAGGCCCGCACCCTGCCGGTGGATGAACTGGCAGCCGAGGAACGGTCGCGGCTGGAAAAGTCGTGGGATCCGCCCCGACTCGCCCGCGACCTGAAACGCATTCCCGGGCTGGCTCGTCTGATTCGCGTCGAAAAAATGACCCTTGAGCAATTCGTGGGACTGGCGCTGACGATTGGCACTGCGATGCAGAAAGCCCGTTTGCCGGAAGACTTTCCGCTTGATGATCTCGTCCGGCGCGGAAACCTGACCTCGAAAGTGCTGGGCAATGATCACCGTTTGTTCGCCACGCTGTCGATCGAGGATCGTCACCGGGTGCTGGATGACGCCGTCTGGCTGCACCGCGTCCATCGTGCCCGGATTCTGCGGGGCATTCCGGTCTCAAACGTGACGCTGGTCCGTCGACACGCGGAATGGCTGTCCAGGGTTATGCCGGCCCGGTTTGAGGAATCGCCGTTCGGGGATGTCGTTGATCTGCTGGAAGAGCAGGGAGTTCCGTTCAAGGAACTGCCGGACCCTGGAAGCGACGCGGACCTCGAATGGTCGCCCGATGAGGCAATCGTTGGACGTGATCGCCTGCCGCCGGATGATGCCGCTCTCCCCTGAGTCCTGTCCGGACTCGCGGGGGGCTCCATTCGTGCCTGGCACCTGCCGCTCTGGTGATCCGACCTGCAGCTTACTGCGCGCTGCAGACGTCCGGACGCAGCCGCTTCGCCTCATGCAGATAGATGTGGGCGATCTCTTTCTGGGATTTCGTCGTGTTGACGTGCAGCAGCACGCGAATGCAACGCGGCAGACTGCCGGTCACCGCGATCTCGGAAGCACACAGCAACGGCACCTGCGTCATCCCCAACACCCGGGCCGCCTCGGCCGGGAAGGTCGACGTTAGGTCGGTCGTCGTTGTGAAAATCGCCGAGACGATGTCGTCAAACTCTTCAATCCCGTTGGCGCGCAACAGTTCCTGCAGCAGTTCCCGGGTGGCTGCCAGAATTAACTCAGGGCGATCCTCGACCACGCTGGTCGCACCGCGAATTCCGCGGACAGACATGCAAGATTCCAGTCGGTAATTGAGCTGCAATGAATCAGGGCGAAATGTGCCATCGGGGCATGGGTCGCCAGCCTGTCGTGCGGGGAGCAGGTTACCCGTGCGCGAAATTGTGAATAGGGATACCGGAAAACGGCTCTGTTTGCCACTGGAAACCCCTGCTCTCTGGCTGGGATGCGGAAAGTCCGTACGACGGACGGTCGGATTTGATCGTCCGCGTCGGCAAGCCGGCATAACCCGGAGAATCGGAGTTTCCAGCGCAGCCTGGGCAGTTTTGCCAGATGTTAATGTCTCTGCAGCATGTGCATGTTAGCGTTCTGCCGAACATAAAACCGGGAGGGTCGGCAGGCTGGACTGTTGATTCCGGTGGTGATGCGACGGAGAACGACTCTATGAAATTCAACACGCTCGTGATTGGCTCCGGCCTGGTCGCCGAGCGTGTCTCCACGGAAGCGGTCCAGGCGGGACGCAGCGTAGCCCTGGTATCACCCACGCCGCTACAGATTCCTTACCGGCATGCGTGGGACTGGGCAGCTCCTGGCATCCTCCGGCAGGTGATGCGACAGGTGTTGCAAGTGGTCAGGCCGGTCTCGCGGCAGCAGGCGACTGTCCCGACAGAGCAGGCACTGACGCTGGTGCGGACGGCGCTCGATTCGGTCATTCGTTCGGAGCGACTGCGCTGGAGCGGCGCAAATGATCCGGCAAGTATTCCTCAGCCGGTCTGTATACCCCGCTATCGCGGCGAGTTGCATCTGCTGGATGAACATCGGCTGGCAGTAAATCACAACAGCGAGACGCGCCTGCTGGAAGGTGACCAGATCCGGATTGCGCTGGGCCTTGAAACCCGTCGCTTCCCACATGTTTCTGCGGACGGTCGTGACATCATGACGATCGAGCATTTGCTGCAGCGTGATCGGTTGCCTTCATCGATGGTGATCGTCGGCTGTGGTGAAATCGGGCTGGATGCTGCCTTTCTGCTGTCAATTTTCGGCGCGCGGGTCACCGTCGTCGATCGCGAACCTCAGCTGTTCCTGCAAGCCTCAGCGGGTTCGGGCGACATCCTGATTCAGCAGGCACGGCGTCTGGGCGTGCGGTTTCGACTTGGTGTGCCGTGCGTCAACATTCGTCGGCGGGAGCCTGGCGTAGTGATCGAGCTGGCGAACGGGGAGATCCTCACCGCCGACTCGGCGTTGCTGGCGGTGGGGCGCTGTCCGGTTACGCGGGGCCTGAAACTGGAGACTGCCGGGCTGAGGTGGACTCCTGACGGCTGCCTGCTGGGCCGCCAGGATTCCGTGTCCGTCTCCGGAACAAGTCGCAGGGAACGCCGCAGCAATCGACGCCGGCGTCCTGCGCTGACCATCTATCGTGAAACCACTGGCGGGTGGGAATGACAGCGGTCACGGTGAGGTTTCACCGTGACCGCTGTTGTGATGCCGGCTCGACGGGCGACGGAATCAGACCGTCACATTGCCGATGTTGATGTAAGCATGCACGTGCGGCGCTCCGCGGAAGTGCCATACAAAGCCCGGACCTTCCACACGCCAGATGTCCCAGACCTTGTCGTTCGACAGGTCGCCCTGCTGATAGAACGCCAGGTGCAGCCGATCCATCCCGCCGTTGTCCTTGAGGATGGTCATCACTTCGTCGACGTCTTCCTGACGGTATGGCGACAGCAAGGTTTTCAGTGTGTTTTGAACCAGCTCTTTCTGATCGGCGCTGAGTTCTGCCAGTCCGATTCCAGGGAATTGGCCGTTACCGGCCTGCAACGGTACGGCAGCTTCCGACGGCGCTGTCGGCAGCAACGCGACTTTGGCCTGTTTGGCGTCCAGGGCCTTGAAGACTTCGTTCACCTGCTTCGTCTGATAGTGGAACAGGTTATCTTTCGCCTCGGTTTCACCGTGACCGTAAACGATTGGCCCGCCAAAGGCTGCCTTGTCCACGCTGTTGCCATCGGCGCGCAGGGTCAGATGGCGTCCCGTAAGCTCCCACTGGAACTTGCCACTGCCTGGCGTGCCGAAGATCGCCATGCTGTAGGCGTCAATGCCGCCATCATCGAACTCGGTCTGTTCCTTGATTCGCTCGTAACCGTCGGCCGAGGTGATGTTGCGGACGATTTCGTCCACGATCGCCCGTTGCTCTGTGGTATAGAAATCGTCGCGAATCAACGGCTTGGTGATGTGCCAGTTCGCGCTGATTTTTGAACGCAGCGGATGGTCAAACGGCATCGCGATCGTCTGCTTCTGGGCATCGGACAGCGATTGATACAGGCGTGCGACGGCGGTCTCAGCGGTACTGTCCGGTGTGGGAGCCGCCTGAACGATCCGGCCTCCCAGCATCAGCGGAGATGCGGCTGCCGCGACTGCCATGCCGCCGACAGTGGTCAGGAATTTGCGACGGTCGAGTTCACTGTTACGGGGTTGAGGGGAGTTCATCTGACTGGGGTTCATCGTCAGTCCTTTCTGGAGAACAAGCCCGCAGGCATACGGGCGCAGACACCAGTGACCACCACTGCTGACCGATCGGACGGAGAAAAGCATGATTGCGGCCGGATGTCCTCCAGCCGCACCTCTGCATTCTAAACCAGTTGCCGTCAGGAATGACAATACGTCAGTGTTGATTGATGGGAGTTGTCGCAGGATTCTGAAAGTTCGATGACGAAAGAACAGCCAGCAATTTCTCGGCAGCCTGCTCTCCGCTGGCGACCGAATCCGGCAGACCGACCCCATGAAAGGCGTTACCGGCGATGGCCAGTCCGGGATGCTGGTGGGTCAAGCGTTCGATCTGCGCTACCCGTTCCAGATGACCGAGCGTGTACTGCGGCATCGCCCGGGGATAACGCATCACCAGTTCAAAATCCGGCTGGCCCTGGACGCCAAGCGTTTCCTGCAATTCCTCGCGCACGATTTGCAGCAGGGCAGGGTCGTCGTGTTCCAGCAGTTCCGGCTGCAAGGCCCCGCCGACAAAGGTACGCAGCAAGACGCGACCTGCAGGAGCCCGATTCGGAAATTTCCGGCTGCTGAACGAGACCGCGAGAATCCGGCGTCGCTCCCGATGCGGAATCACCAGTCCAAATGAATTCAGAGGATGCGCAATCTGGCTGAGGGGATATCCGCTGACTACGATGGCGCTCGAGGCATAGTCGATTTGCCGTAGTGCCGTCGCGAGTTCGGAGTCGAGGGGATCGACAAGATTTGCAGTCCGGTGAGTCGGAGCAGTGAGAATCACGCCGTCAAATTCTTCGCTGCTGCCGTCAGCCAGATTGAGCCGGTAGCGAGGGATGCGTCCTTCTGTGGCTGACTCGTGCGACATGGTCTGGACGGTTGTCTGTTCGCGTACCGTGACGCACGCGGAGACGCGCTGCCGCAGGCGATCGATGAACTCCTGCATGCCGCCTTGCAGACCTGCGAACAGGCCGTAGCGGGCTCCTCCGCTGGTGCGATCGCCGCCGTCATTTGTGGATCGCTGCAACCGGGACGCCTTGATCAGGCTGCCGTATTTGCGTTCCATCTCCGGAAAGCGGGGCAATGTTGCCCGGAGACTCAGTTGTTCGGGGTCTGACGTGTAAATCCCGCCGACCAGCGGTTGCACCAGCCGTTCCAGCGCTTCGTTGCCGAACCGACGGCGCACAAAACTCGCCAGCGATTCGTCGGCGTCACGCGTGCGACGGGGAACGAAGTATTCCCACGCCAGCCGTAGTTTGCCAGCTGGCGAGAGAATCGGGGACGTCATCACCGGCCACAGGCTGGACGGGCTGAGCAACTGAAACCCTTCCGGCACCGGCACCGGCTTACCGCGCGACAACACCAGCGCGCCGCGATAAGTCGGATCGGTGGCCTGCAACCGATCCAGCAGCCCCAGCCGTTCGCAGAGCGGGATGATGCGCGGCTTGTTGGTAATGAACGAGTCGGCTCCAAGGTCGATCAGGTAGCCATCCCGTTCCAGCGAGCCGACCAGACCGCCGGCTCGCGACTGTGATTCCAGCAGCGTGACATCGATGGGCAAGTGGCGTTCGGAGATCAGCTCTCCCAGACGATGCGCCGCCGCCAGTCCCGTGACACCACTGCCCACGACGGCGATTTTACGACGGTCAGCAGCTTCATCCGGCATCAACATCTCAACAGTATTCGTAGGGTGGGCTCCGCCCACCAGCCTTTCGCGTTGCATTTCAGTTCATCAAGAAAGTGGTGGGCGGAGCCCACCCTACGAGTGCTGGCGTCGCATTACCGGGCGGACATCTCATGCACCATCTGGACCAACGCCTTGACATGGTCAGGCGGCACTTCGGGCATCACCCCGTGCCCAAGGTTGAAAATGTGTCCAGGATGGCCATCCGCCTGGTGCAGGACATCCGCAGTCCGTTCCTTCAGCGTCGGCAAATCTGCCAGCAGCGACAGCGGATCGAGGTTGCCTTGCACACCGACATCGTAGCCCACCGTTTTCCAGCCATCGGCCAGTTCGACCCGCCAGTCAAGCCCGAACACGTCGCCGCCGGATTCCCGCAATAGCGGTAATAACGCGGGATTTCCGGTCAGAAAGTTGATGACCGGCGCCTGCGATCGGACGCCGTCCACGACCATTTTTGTATAGGGCAGGGCATAGCGGCGATAGTCACCGGGCGACAGACAGCCGGCCCAGCTATCAAACAGTTGCACCGCCTGGCAACCGGCTGCAATCTGGGCCGTCAGGTATCGCACGAGACTGCGGGCCAGTCGCTCCATCAGCGTGTGCCAGGCTCCGGGATCGCGGTACATCAGCGATTTGGTCCGCAGATAATTCCGGGAGCCACCACCTTCAATGATGTACGAGGCCAGCGTGAACGGCGCACCCGCGAAACCGAGCAGAGGAATGTCGTCTGGCAAATCGCGACGGATCAGTTTCACGGCGTCGAAGGTGAATTGCAGGCTGCTGACGTCCTCCAGTTCACGAATCCGGTCGACCTCTGCTGCCTCACGGACCGGATTATGGATCACCGGGCCTTCGCCTTTCTGGTACTCCAGATCGACGCCCATCGGCACCAGCATCGGCAGCAGGTCGGCGAACAGAATCGCTGCGTCAACCCCCAGGATCCGCTGGGCATCCAGGGTTACCTGGGCCGCAAGTTCCGGGGTCTCGCAGAGTTCAATGAACGTCACCCGGTTACGAACCGCCATATATTCCGGCAGATAACGTCCTGCCTGGCGCATGATCCAGACCGGTGTGCAATCGACAGGTTCGCGACGAATCGCCTTCATCAGGCGGGACTGGTGCAGGGCAGACGAAGTCATGAGGGCTCCCGTGTGAAGACTGGATTCTATCGCCAGGCGACTGAGGGAGAAACCGTATGCGGTCAGCATCCTGAATGACGCTGCGGGAGCGATCTCCCGGCATCAGAGTTGCAGCAGCTGACGGCGGCATGGCATAGTGATTGAGAACTTGATTGGGATCGTTGCATGAATTCTTGACGAAGTTGTCGAGTGGAACCCCACTGTCAGGGCTGACATCGCATGCTCAATTCCCGAGCCATTGTTGCCGGAAATCGTCGCAATTGTTGCCGACGGTCTCACTCTTCACGGTCCGGCCCGCTGTTCTGTTTCGGTCTCTTGCTGACTCTGATCTGGCAACTTCCTCTTCCTGCCCAGACGCGCGATCCCGATCTGCAGGGCCTGATCAAACTGCTGCGAACGGGCGAGTACGAACGCTGCATTGAAGCAGCCACCGTGGCGATCGACCGGCGGGTGTTCGGGGAAGACTGGTACATCATCAAGGCGGAAGCCCAGGGAGCTATCGGGAAGTACGCCGAGGCGAAGGAGACCGTTGACGCCGGGCTGCAGCGCTATAGCTGGAGCATCCGCCTGCGGGAACGCGGCATCGACATCGCCCGCCATGCCGGTGAGTCGGCCCAGGCTGCGATCTGGCTGAACGAAGTTCTCGACCATGCCGGGCGGGCGCCGTGGCGGTACACCGATTCGGACAGCCTGGTCGCACTGGGACGTGTGGCTCTCACCCGTCAGGACTTTGATGCCCGGCAGGTGCTGGAGCAACTTTACGATCGGGCCTTGAAACAGAGTCCGCGGCATCGGGATGCCTGGCTGGCCACTGGCGAAATGGCGCTCGACAAGCAGGATCTGGAGATGGCGGCGCAGACCTTCCGCGCTGCCCTGAAGGAATATCCCGCCGATGCCGATCTGCAACTGGGTCTAGCCCGCAGCCTGGAGTTCAGCGCGCCCAAACAGGCGGCCGGGTCTGTGGCCCTTGCGCTGGAAGCCAATCCGCGGCACGTGCCGTCGCTGATCTATCGCGCGGAGCAGGCGCTGGACGCCGAACGGTATCTTGATGCCGAAGAATTTCTGCGTCAGGCCCTCAAAGTCAATCCGGTGCATGCCGATGTCTGGGCCTATCTGTCGACGATTGCCCTGCTGAACAATCGCCCGGATGACGCCGCCAAAGCACATGAACAGGCGCTGTCCACCTGGCAGGAAAATCCGCGGGTCGATCATCTGATCGGGAAGACAATCTCCCAGAAATACCGCTTTGCGGAAGGCGCAGCACGTCAGCGGGACTCACTGCGGCTCGAACCGAACTATCTGCCTGCGAAAGCCCAGCTGGTCTCTGATTTGTTGCGACTCGGGCAGGACGAGGAAGCCTGGCGGCTGGCGAATCTGGTGCAGACCAACGACGGCTACGACGTCCAGATTTTCAATTTGCTGGAACTGCATGACAAGCTGGCCAAATTCACGCAACTGGAACAGAACGGGTTTCGCGTCCAGATGGATGCCACAGAAGCCGGCATCTACGGCGACGATGTCCTGTACTTGCTCACCCGGGCGAAACAGGCGCTGACGGAGAAATATGGACTGCAGTTGAACGATGTCATCACCGTCGAGATCTATCCCAATCCCAGCGATTTCGCCGTGAAAACGTTCGGGATGCCCGGCGTGTCGGGCTATCTGGGCGTCTGTTTCGGCAAGGTGATTACGGCGAACAGTCCGGCGTCGCAGGCACAATCGCCGGCGAACTGGCAGGCGGTGCTGTGGCACGAATTCTGTCACGTGGTCACGCTCGAGCTCACGAAAAACCGGATGCCGCGCTGGCTGAGCGAGGGGATCTCTGTCTACGAAGAGCGACAGGCGAATCTGGCCTGGGGTGAGCGGATGAATCCACGTTATCGCCAGTGGATTCTGACCGGTCGCATGACCCCGCTCGATGAAATGAGCGGCGCATTTCTGGCTCCCGAGTCGCCGCTGCATCTGCAGTTTGCCTATTTTCAGTCGTCGCTGATTGTAGAGTTCCTGATCGAATACCACGGCCTGGAAAAACTGCGGGAGGTGCTGGGCGATCTGGCCATCGGAATTCCGATCAATCAGGCCCTTGAACGACGGATGGCTCCGCTGTTGCAGCTGGACCAGGAATTTCAGGACTACGCCCGCGAACAGGCGCGGCAATTCGGTCCCTCGCTGGATTGGGAAGAGTACGATCTGTCCGCCGTGATCAGCGACGACGATCCTGATCGTCTGGCCGGTTGGGTCAAGGATCATCCCGATAGTGTCACCGGGCTGACAGCCCTGCTGGAATCGCTGGTGGAGCGTCGCGAATGGGAACAGGCGAAGGGAGCGGCTCGCACGCTGATCGACGCGGCTCCGGAGTTCGCTGGCAACGGAAATTTTTATCCGGTGCTGGCCAGCCTGCATCAGGAATTGAAGGAACCCGAAGCAGAGCGGGCGGTGTTAGAAGAGTACGTTCAGCGGGCGGATGCTGCGGTGCCATCGCTGCTGCGACTGATTGAACTCCAGCAGGCGGACAACGACTGGTCCGCTGTCCTGAAATCCATCGCAATGCTAAGAGCCATTAATCCGCTGTTGCCCGTGGTCCACCGGATCGCAGCCGAGGCGGCAGAGCAGACCGGGGACAGCAAAATTGCCCTCGCTGCCTGGCGTGCCAGATTGGCGCTGGGCACCGAAGACCGGGCACAAGCTCATTTTCGTGTCGCCCGGTTGCTGCATCAGCAGCAGGATCCCCGTGCCCGTCGTGAAGTTTTGATGGCCCTCGAAGTCGCACCCCGGTTCCGTGACGCGCAACAATTGCTGCTGGACATCATTGAAGAACACGCAGTGTCAGCGCTGTTGCCCGCAAATCTGCACACCTTGCCTGAGAATATCCCTGCCGCGGTGGCTCCTGCTGAATCTGGCTCCCGCCGGAATCGTAAACCGCTAACCCCTGCTCCCAAAGCAGGCGCTCAGAGTCAGTAATCTCCAGCAGCCAGTAATCTCCAGTAGACAGACGCCGATGCTGACTTTTCCCCACTTCAAATTCCGACGCTGGACGATCGGCAGTCTGCTGGCCATGGTCTGTCTGGTGATCTCGCATGCCGAGGCCCAGCGCGGGCGTCGTGGCGGGGATGTCAGTCTGGAGATGACCGGCCGCAACGGCGTGCCGGAGTGGGAGAACGACCCGCACTTCCAGAACGACGTCTTCACGTTCGTACGGGTGAAGTACAACTCCTATCGCGGCTGGAGCCGCTGGGCGACCGATTTTCCCGATGCGGATCTGAATTTTTCCTATCGCCTGCAGCAGTTGACGTCGCTCAAGGTCGATCCCAACGGCCGCATCCTGGAACTGACCGATCCCGATCTGTTCCGCTTCCCGTTTATCTACATCATTGAACCGGGCGATCTGTCGTTTACCGATGAAGAGGTGGTGGCGCTGCGCCGCTATCTGTTGAACGGCGGCTTCCTGATGGTCGACGATTTCTGGGGCGAGGAAGAATGGCAGAACTTCGAGTATGAATTCAAACGGGTGTTTCCTGATCGCGAACTGATGGAACTGCCGCACGAACACCCGGTGTTTCATTGTGTCTATGATCTGACCGAGAAGCCGCAGATTCCCAGCATCGGCGCTGCCCAGGCCGGCCGCTCCCAGGGAATCACCTATGAGCGGTTTGATGCCCAGGAAGTTCACTACAAAGGGGCGTTCGACGACAAGGGCCGCATGATGGCCATCGTCTGCCACAACACCGACCTCGGCGACGGCTGGGAACGCGAGGGAGAAGATCCCTGGTACTTCAAGGAGTTCTCCGAGAAGAAAGCCTACCCCTTAGGTATCAACATTATTTTCTATGCCATGAGTCATTAAAGGAAATTTCAAATCTCAAGCGAGCTCCCGATGGCAAGTTTCAAATAGACAAGCGAATGAATTTTGTGTGTTGAGTTTTGGTGTTTGAGATTTCCTTGAGATTTGTTTTTTTGAAATTGAGATTTTCCCCACCAACGGTGCTCCATGCTCGAACCTGAAGACCTTTCTGCCGATGACCGCGAACGCCGGGTGCTGGATCTGGTGCGGACCAGCCGCGACAAGATCCGCCATGAACTGGCCAAGAAAATCATTGGTCAGGAACATGCCGTCGAACAGTTGCTGATCGCCCTGTTCGCGGGCGGGCACTGTCTGATCACCGGCGCTCCGGGACTGGCGAAAACGCTGCTGGTGAAGTCCATCGCGCAGTTGTTTCATTTGCAGTTCCAGCGGATCCAGTTTACGCCGGATTTAATGCCCGCTGACATCACCGGCACCGAAATTTTGCAGGAAGATGACAGCGGCCGCCGCAAGCTGACGTTTGTCCGCGGTCCGATCTTCACCCAGGTGTTGCTCGCGGATGAAATCAACCGCACTCCGCCGAAGACCCAGGCGGCGTTGCTGGAAGCGATGCAGGAACGCCAGGTGACGGCTGCCGGCGTGCGCTACGCGCTGGATGAGCCGTTCTTCGTGCTGGCCACCCAGAATCCGATCGAGATGGAAGGCACTTACCCGCTGCCGGAAGCGCAGCTCGACCGCTTCATGTTCAACGTCATCGTGGATTATCTGCCGGAAAGCGACGAAGTCGCCGTCGTAATGAAGACGACCGGTGGTCAGAGCGAGGCGATTGAATCGGTGCTGTCCGGCGAGGACATCCTGGCGATTCATGAACTGGTCCGCAGCGTCCCGATCGCTGAGGAACTGGTGCAATATGCGGTGCGTCTGGTGGCGGCTTCACGTCCGCATCAGGTCGGAACTCCACAGTTCGTGAATGACTACGTCAGCTGGGGAGCCGGTCTGAGGGCAGGGCAGTTCCTGGTGCTGGGAGCCAAGGCCCGGGCGCTGCTGGCGGGCAGAGCGCATGTCACGCCTGATGACATCAGGCGGCTCGCCCTGCCGGTGCTGCGGCATCGCATCCTGACGAACTACAAGGCAGAGGCCGCTGGAATTACGGTCGAACATGTGATTCAACGTCTGCTGGAATCTGTGAAGGGAATCGCGGAATGAGTGCTGCCGCAGCCGGGGCCGCGGAACAATCGCTCGCGCCGGGATTCGTCGATCCGCAGGTGTTGCTGCAGATCCAGTCGCTGGAACTGCGCGCCCGGCATGTCGTCGAGGGTTTCTGGACCGGCCTGAACCGCAGCCCGTACCACGGATTTTCTGTCGAATTCACCGAGTACCGCGAATACTCGCCCGGCGATGACCCGCGTTATCTCGACTGGAAACTGTTCGCCCGCAGCGACCGCTATTACATCAAGCGGTTCGAGGACGAAACGAACCTGCGCTGTCTGTTGCTGCTGGATGCCAGCCGGTCGATGGAATTCGGCTCGATCGGGCACACCAAGTTCGACTACGCGCGCACACTGGCAGCGTCTCTGGGATATTTTCTGGTCACGCAGCGCGATGCGGTCGGCCTGGCCCGCTTCTCGGCGGGAATCGATCATTACATGCCGGCCCGGTATCGGTCCGGTCACTGGCGACGCTTGCTGGTGATGCTGGAAACCGCCTGCACCGGGCAAGCGACCGATCTGGCTGCGCCCCTCGAAGAAGTGGCCGAGCGACTGAACAAACGCGGGATGCTGGTGCTGATTTCCGACCTGCTGGCTCCGCTGGACAAGGTGGAGCTGAGTCTGGGCACACTGGCCGCCCGCGGTCAGGAAGTGCTGGTGTTTCAGGTGCTGGACCCGGCAGAACTCGACTTCGATTTTTCCGATCCGGCGCTGTTCGAGGATCTGGAAACCGGCCGGCGGATTTATGTCGATCCGCGACAGGTCCGGCAGCAATACCAGGATCGCCTGGGCAAGCATTTGAGCGAAATCGACAACATCTGTTCGCGACTGGGAATCACGTGTCGCCGGTTGACGACGCAATCGCAACTGGGCGATGCCCTGGGTGAGTTTCTGCGATCACGGCTCCGTTCCCGGGATCGCAAGGGCCAGGTGCGGGGAGCTCGCCGATGACGTGGCTGGCTCCGTTGTATCTGGCCGGGGCTCTGGCAGTCGCGGCTCCGATCCTGTTTCACCTGTGGCGTCGCACGCCGCGGGGCACCCGATCGTTTTCGACGCTGATGTTTCTCACGCCCTCGCCGCCGCGGGTAACGAGCCTCAGCAAGGTCGAACACTGGTTGCTGTTGCTGTTGCGGGCCGCAGCCCTGCTGCTGCTGGCCCTGGCATTCGCCCGTCCGGTGCTCCGCATTCCCCACGCCATTCCGGTCGCCACCGATGAAACGGAATTCGTGGCGATTCTGGTCGATACCAGCGCCAGCCTGCAGCGGACAGGGCTATGGCCGCAAGTCGCTACAGCGGTGCGGAAAAAACTACAGACGCTGCCTCCCTCCGCGATCGTCGGGTTGTATCACTTCGATGATCGCTGGACAGCCGATCTTCCGCTGGCCGAGTCTGGGAAACTGCCCCCTGCCAGTCGCAGTGCGCTGGTCATGGAGCGACTAAATCAACTGGCGGCGAGTTGGAAAGGTTCCCAGCTGGGGGATGGTCTGGTTCGTACTGCCCAGGCGGTTCAGGAAGTGCAGGCCAGTCGCACATTGCCATGTCCGCAACGGGTCTGGCTGGTGAGCGATTTGCCCGAAGGCAGCAATCTGGCCGCCTTGCGCGAATTCGACTGGCCACAAGACTTGCCGGTGGAACTGGTGACCATTGCTCCGCAACAGCAGGAAAACGCCGGGGTGCAACTGGTGACCGCGGCTGCGGATGGGCGCGATGAGAAATTGCGGGTCCGTATTTCCAATGCAGCGAGTTCCACCCGTCAGCAGTTTTCGCTGCACTGGGGTGATGAGTCTGCGACCCCCTGTCTGGATCTGGTCGTTCCTCCGGGGCAAAGCCGCGTGGTGGCCTTGCCGACTCCGCCGACTGCCGAGGCCGGACGCCAGGTGATCTTGCAAGGCGATGAAGAACCATTTGACAATGAACTGTGGTTGCCGGTCCGTCAACCTCGTCAATGCACCGTGGTTTATCTGGGCGGCGATGCTGCGAACGACCCTGAGGGGTTGAGGTACTATCTGCAGCGGGCGCTGGAGTCCAATCCTTCGTATGACGTTATGATCGCAGATGGTTCCGAACCGGTGCTGGCCACCGAACCTCCGGTGCTGGCCGTCGTCGCCGATGATTCCGCTGCCACGCGCGACCTGTTGCCGAAGCTGATCCAGGCAGGAACGGACGTCGTCATCGTGCCGAAGTCGGCAGAGATGGCGACGGGCCTGTGGGAACTCTGTGGCGCGGGCCTGGTCTCATTTCAGGAAGCCGCAGGCGATGACTACGCACTCTGGTCGCACAGGGACTTTGAATCGCCGTGGTTTGCCCCGTTCGCCGAAGCTCAGTTCTCGGATTTCACCGGCATTCATTTCTGGCGTCATCGCATTCCGCAGGGGGATTTGCCCGCTGGCAGTGAAGTGATGGTTCGATTCGATGACCAGTCGCCGGCGATCGTCCGCTGGCCGCTGGCGAAACCGGACAGCCAACTCTGGTATTTCGCCTCCGGTTGGCAGCCGAAAGACAGCCAGCTTGCCCGTTCCAGCAAGTTTGTGCCGCTGATGTGGCGGATGCTGGAAGGGTCGCTGGGCGATCTGCCGCAATCGTCTTCACAAACCGTTGGGGAACCGCTGCGCCGGCCGACCGCCAGTTCCGGTCTGAGCATCACGCTCCCTGATGGCACCTCACGTCCCTGGGCGGATGATGCTGCGACATTTGCCGCGACTGATCGCCCGGGACGCTACGAGATTGTGACTCCCGAAGCGACGGAGGTGGTGGCCATCAACCTGCCGGCCGACGAAAGTCGCACTGACCCGCTGCCGCTGGAGCAGCTGGAATCGTACGGTCTCAGGTTGTCCACGACGTCAGCCCGGCCGGCATTGCCCGCGAAACTGGATCAGCTGCGACAGCAGCAGGTGCAGGAACTGGAAGAACGTCAGCAACTCTGGCGCTGGCTGTTGCTGGCCGCAGCGGGATTGCTGATTCTGGAAACACTCATCGGCACCCGCGTGCCTGCGATCCCGCAAGAGGCTTGATTGAGGCTCACACGATGACGACACAGTCCCTGCAATCGCGACTGGATGCAATCGTCCGGCGGGATGTCCGGCTGCGCAGCCTGTCTGGCATCGGCTGGACCTGGCTGGTGCTGGGGCTTGTTGCCTGGGGGATCGTGGGCGGATTGCAGCCAGTCGGCCTGCCGCTGGCACTGTTCTGGCTGGCTGTGCCTGCGGCAGCGGTCGGGCTGGCATTTGTGATGGCCTCTCGCGCCCGTCAACAGCGCCCGACGCGGCAGCAGATTGCCCGCCGGATTGAACAAATCGCCCCGCACGTCGATGCCCGGTTGATCACCGCGATCGAGCAGGCCCCCGATTTGCAAACCGGCCGATTCAACGTCCTGCAGCAACAGGTGATGACGGAAGCGAGCGCGTTTTTCCGCCCCGAATGGCCGCAACAACTGGTGCCGCGCTGGAAACTGGCCGGGTCAACAGGGTTGATTGTCTGCGATCTGGCGCTCCTGCTGGGGGTGCTGTATGTCGGCGGATTCAGCAACGGTCAACCGCTCTCGGCCGCGTTGCTGGCGACTGCGTCTCCGGCCCGCACAGTCGACTTGCCGATTGTCGTGGAACCTGGAAATGCCGAAATTGAGCGTGGAATGAGTCTGCTGGTCATCGCCCGGTTCAATGGGACGCTGCCGAATCAGGTACGACTCGTGCAGACGCCGAAAGCCGGCGGTCCGGAAATCCTGCCCCTGACCAAAGCCCTGGACGATCCGGTATTCGGCACGCGGATTTCCGCGGTTCAGGATGATTTCACCTACGTTGTCGAATATGACAATCAGCAGACGCAGGAATACCGCATCACGGTCTTCGACTTGCCACAATTGCAGCGAGCCGACATCGTCGTGCAGTCGCCTGAATATACCGGGCAGCCTCAGCAGCGATATCCCAATGCCCACGACGTGACCGTGGTGGAACAATCGCAGGTGACGATTGAATGTCGCGTCAACAAGCCGCTGGCTGCAGTCGCCCTGCTGGACAAGGACAATGCCCCGCGGGCGATGCAACGCAGTGAACAGGATCCGCTGTTGTGGACCACCTCGTGGGTTCCGGAAAAATCGGCGCGGCTGAAACTGGCGCTGACGGATGAGCAGGAGCGCACGAATCGTGACCCTGACCAGTTTCGGATTGAGGTGGTTCCCAATCGTCCCCCCAGGCTGGAACTGACGTTTCCGGGCAAGGACGTGCAGGTCTCGCCGCTGGAAGAGTTGATGGTGGAAGGTCAGGCGGTCGATGATTTCGGCCTGATTGAGTACGGCCTCGTCGTCGCTGTCGCGGGACGGGAGCCGGTCACCGTCCCGCTGGGAGCCAACGCGGCTGCCAATCGGTCTCAGGCCATCGCTCACTTGCAGGCCATGGAAGAGTTAAAGGTGATGCCGGACGATCTGGTGTCCTATTTCCTGTACGCGGTGGATCGCGGTCCGGACGGCCAGCCGCGAAAAGTCACCAGTGACCTGTTTTTTGCAGAAGTCCGGCCCTTTGAAGAGACCTTTCGTCAGCTGGAAAGTCCTCCCGGAGGAGGAGCCGGCGCGCAGGGTGGACAGAGTCCGCAGGGCAACCAGTTCGAGAATCTGATTCAGGTCCAGAAGCAGATTGTCTCGGCGACCTGGAATGTAATCCGGAATTCGGCCACGAACTGGAATCAGAAGACCGACGAGCAGCTGACGACGGTCAGCCAGTCCCAGACCGGCAACAAAACCCGCTTGCTGGAAATGATGACACAGTTTCAGGACGCTGCCCAACAGCGGATTGCCGGAGTTGCCGTCGATCAGATGACGGCCGCAACAGAACAACTGGGGGCGTCAGCGGAAGAGCGCAGCAGCGGACCACTGGATCAGGCGGTAGTGGCCGAACAGGCGGCCTATCGCCAGCTGCTGAAACTACGGGCTCGCGATCATCTGGTGATGCAAAGCCAGCAGAGCGGCGGCGGTGGTTCTTCCGGCGGGGCCAGCCCCAGCGAGCAACAGTTGCAGCAACTCGAACTCAGCGACCGGCAGAACCGCTACGAGACCCAGCGCAGCGCGGGAGAACAGTCGACGTCGGCCCAGCAGGAAGATCTGGGCACTCTGGACCGGCTGAAGGAACTGGCCCGCCGGCAGGGAGATCTCAACCAGAAACTGCGGGAACTGGATGCTGCCTTGCGTCTGGCAGGGACACCGCAGGAAAAGGAGGAGATCGAGCGGCAACTGAAACGCCTGCGCGATGAACAGCAGCAATTGCTGCAGGATGCAGATGAACTGCGGAACCGGCTGGCGCAGTCGCAGCGACAGGAACAGTTTCAGGAAACCCGTGATCAGCTGGAAGAGACCCGGCGACGCATGGTGGATGCCACCGAAGCCCTGCAGGAAGGCCAGTTGTCGCAGGCGCTCAGTTCAACGTCACGCGCTGAACGGGATCTGCAGTCGATGCAGCAGGAGTTCCGTCAGCAAACTTCTGCTCGCTTTGCAGAAGCGATGCGTTCGCTGCGCGAGTCCGCCCGTGAGATTGCCGAACAGCAGCAGAAACTGTCGGAAGAACTGGCAGGCAAGCAGCCGCAGACCGAACGCCGCAGCTTGCGTGAAGACCGGACGAGCCAGGATTTGTCGGGCGATTTTGAGCAGCAGCGGACAGATGTTACGCAGCTCCTTGACCGTGCCCGACAGATTGTTCAGGAAGCCGAAACGGCAGAACCGCTGCTGGCACAGCAACTCTATGACACCATTCGCAAGACCCGTGAAGATCAACTGGAACCGGCTCTGGAGGCAGTGCCGCAACTGCTGCAGCGCGGTTTCATGCCCGAAGCGCAACAGGCGGAAGAACAGGCCCGCCGCGGGCTGGAACGGCTGCAGGCCGGCGTTGATCAGGCCGCCGAATCGGTACTGGGCAGCGAGGTCGAATCCCTGAAACGGGCGAAGGCCGAACTCGCCGAACTGTCGCAGATCCTGCAGGATGAACTGCGACAACAAATGCAGCGCGAAGCAGGGGATCGCGCCGGGAATTCTGCGGAGGGCGAGGAATCTGCCGCAGGACCGGGCAACACGCCTGCCGGGGAAAGAGAGGGCGGCGGAACCTCAGCACCCGGCACGCCGATGTCCGAATCTCGACCGGGACAAAATGGAAATCCATCGAATCAGAATCCGTCCGATCAGAATCCGGGGGATGATGAGAAAACTGGAGCCGGAGTGCCCGGCGGTAGCGGCCAACCGTCCTCCTCGGAAATGCCGGGACAAGGCGGTGCGTCCGGCAACAGGGAAGGTCCACAACCTGGCGATTCGCAGCAACCTGGCCAGCCAGGTTCAGGGCAGGGCGGTGCCGGACAACAGCCAGGCCAGGGACAACAAGGGCAAGGGCAGCAGGGTCAAGGACAAGGTCAGTCAGCGGCAGGGGGATCGGCAGGGGAGGAAGGCGGGCAGGGCTCTGGTTCGGGCGGTGGATCGCAACCGGGAGACGGGGAAGGCGCGCAGCCGGGAATGAATGGCAATGGCCCTGGAGGTCTTCGCGGGAACGATTCATCGTCTTCCGCTCAAGGCGGCGCACCGTCCCCGGGCGGGATGCAGGGAGGACGTGACCGCGGCGGCATGGCGGGCGGGCCCGGCGGGCAGGGTGGTCCGATGTCCGGCGAAGGTTACCGCGAATGGGCTGAGCGGCTGCGGGATGTGGAGACGATGGTCAACGATCCCGATCTGCAAGCGGAAGTCTCGCGGATTCGGGAGCAGGCACGTAGCCTGCGCGCGGAATCCCAGCGGCATTCAAAGTCGCCGAACTGGAATCTGGTGCAGTCTTCCTTGTATGAACCGCTGGTGGAATTGCAGCGGCGACTGGCGGAGGAAGTGGCGAAGCGCGAGTCGGATGATGCGCTGGTGCCGATTGATCGCGACCCCGTGCCGGCCCGCTACAAGGATCTGGTTCGCACTTACTACGAACGCCTCGGGCAGGGGAAGGAATGATGCTGGCGTTCGTGACTTTTTCCCGCTCCGACTGGCTGTGGCCGTCGCTGCTGCTGATGGTGGCGCTGGCCGCTCTGGTGGTTTGGTTCTACCGGCGTTACTGGCGGGTGTCGCCGCGTTTCAGCTACGCCGCGGTCGCCAAGATCGTCGCGCTTGCAATGCTGGCGATCTGTCTGGGCGAACCGCTCTGGAGCAGCACGCACGTACGTCCCGGTGCCAACCAGTTTCTGATACTGGCAGACAATTCCCGCAGTCTGACGCTGACCGATCCCGGTCAGGCAGCGACGCGCGGCAGCGGCTTGCAGGAATTGTTGACGCACTCGGAGGCAGCCTGGCAGGTGCGGCTGGAGCAGGATTTTGACGTCCGCCGATACCAGTTCGATTCCCTGCCGAAGTACGTTGCCGATTATGGCGGGCTCAACTTCAGCGGCGATCGTTCGGAGATCAGCCGCGTGCTGGGCACGTTGAAAGAGCGTCTGACCGATCAACCGGTTGCCGGCATCCTGCTGTTCACAGACGGCATTGCCACCGATGACCTGGCGAAGGCCGATCTGAGCGGTTTGCCGCCGGTTTATCCGGTCCCGCTCGGTGTATCCTCAGGACATCGCGACCTGGCAATTGCCAATGTCACAACCACGACGACCTCATTTGAAGATGCTCCCGTCACCGTTCAGATAGACTTGCATGGCGAAGGCATCCGGGATGGTGAGGTCACCGTCCGCGTTGATGATGACGCCGGGAAAATGGTTAAGGAAGAGACGCAGCCGATCGCAGCTGACGGCCGGTTACCGTCGTTCCGCTTTCAACTGAAGCCGGTCCAGACCGGCGTCACGTTCTATACGCTGCGTGCGGGGCTGGGCAACGCAGAGACGGCGTTTGATGAATCTCCCGCACATCCGGAAGTCACGCTGGAGAACAATCGCCGGCTGATTTCTGTCGATCGGGGCACCGGTCCTTACCGGTTACTGTATGTCTCGGGGCGGCCGAACTGGGAACTGAAATTCCTGCGGAGATCACTCGCCGATGATGATCAACTGCAGCTGACGGCGATGATCCGCATCGCGAGGAAGGAAGCGAAGTTTGATTTCCGCGGCCGTGACGGGGAATCGTCAAATCCCTTGTTCCGCGGTTTCGACAAGGTCAACGAAGAGACCGAGCGGTACGATCAACCGGTGCTGGTTCGCCTGAATACCCGCACTCCGGAAGAAATGCGGGACGGATTTCCAAAAACCGCTGAGGAACTGTATCAGTTCCACGCAATCATCCTGGATGACGTCGAAGCGGCGTTCTTCACGGCGGAACAGTTGTCGCTGCTCGAACGCTTTGTTTCCGAGCGAGGCGGCGGCTGCCTGATGCTGGGCGGCGCGGAATCGTTACGTCAGGGCGGTTATGCCCAGACGGCGGTCGGCCGGATGTTGCCCGTCTATCTGGACGCTCCGCCGGCGTTGCCACCACCGCAGGGTTATCGCCTGTCGCTGACCCGCGACGGCTGGTTGCAACCGTGGGCTCGTTTGCGGACCACCGAAGCGGAAGAAGTGCGCCGGCTGCGCGAACTGCCGCCGTACCGGGTGCTGAACACTGTAAGCGGCCTGAAACCCGGGGCTTCGACCATTGCGGAAGTCACCGATCCGCAGGCCCGCAAGTTTCCGGCCCTCGTGGAACAGCGGTATGGTCGCGGCCGTGCGGCAGCCCTGTTAATCGGCGACCTGTGGAGGTCTCAACTCCAGCAGGCGGATGACCAGCGTCAGCAGGATGATTTGGGCAAGGCCTGGCGGCAGTTGCTCCGCTGGCTGATCGTCGATGTTCCTGATCGGATCGAACTGAAAACCGTGGAAGACAGCAGTACCGGCGTGCCGCTGGTGCGTCTGGAGGCCCGGGTCCACGACCGTGAATATCATGCTCAGGACAACGCCGCCGTCATGTTCACGGTCACGCCACCGGAAGGAACTCCATTAACGATGCCGGCCGAACCGTCCCTGCGCGAGCCAGGATTGTATGAGGCAGTGGTGGCCAGTCGACCGGCTGGTGCCTGGCGAGTTGCTGCGACCGCGGCAGATCCCGATGGCGTGCCGCTGGGAACAGCAGCGACCGGGTGGGCTGCCGATCCCTCTGCCAGAGAGTTGCGACAGATTCAACCGGACCGAGAACTCCTGCAGCGAATAGCGAAGGAAACCGGCGGTCAGGTTGTAGAGCAGGCTGATCTGGCCGGCTTCGTCGCTACGCTTTCCACAAAAGATGCCCCCATCACGGAAACCACCACCTCACCGCTCTGGCACAATCCCCTCATCTGGTTGTTGATCATGGCCGGCCTGTGTGTGGAGTGGGGGATTCGCCGCCGCGCGGGGTTGCCGTGAGGTGCGTTGAGGGTTGACCGGCGGCTGGCGGCTGGCGGGGTTGATGACCGGAGACTACATGTGAACTGGTGTGCGACATTGGTGGCGCTGGTGTTGGCAGTGGATGCGAAGGTTCCACCGTCCGAAGTGGACGTGGTGGTTGTCGTCGGAGCAGCGGGCACGCCGGAATTCGGCGAGAGGTTCGCGAAATGGGCTTCTGGCTGGACCAGTGCCGCTGAAGAGGCAGAAGCCCGGTTGACGGTGATCGGCCAGGATGAAGCGGGGGACGCGACGGACCGGGATCGTTTGCAGCAGGTTCTTAAACAGGCGGCAGAGGGCGGCGGCGAATTGTGGCTGGTGTTGATTGGTCACGGAACCTTTGACCGCCGCGATGCCCGGTTCAATCTGCGTGGACCTGACTTCACTGCGAATGATCTGAAACGATGGCTTTCGTCGGTGCAGCGACCGACCGCAGTCATTGATCTGTCTGCTTCCAGTGCCCCGTTCCTGCAAAGTCTGGCAGCGCCGGATCGCGTGGTGCTGACGGCGACGAAGTCCGGCGGAGAACAAAACTTTGCTTACTTCGGCAATTATCTGTCGCAAGCTCTGACCGATCCGGCCGCGGATCTGGACAAGGATCAACAGGTTTCCTTGTGGGAAGCGTACCTGTTTGCGTCTCGCCGGACGGCCGAGTTCTATCAGGCCGATGGTCGGTTACAAACCGAGCATGCGCTGCTGGACGACAATGGCGATGGTCAGGGCACCCGCTCTGATGCGTTCGATGGTCTGGAACCTGTTCAGACGGCAGCAGGACAGGGGCAGCAACTCGATGGAACCCGGGCGCATCAGTGGCATCTCATTCGCAGCCCGCAGGATCAGGAGTTGACCACGGAACAGCGGGCGCAGCGAAATGAACTGGAACGCCGGATTCTGCAACTCAAATCAGGAAAATCGCAACTGCCGGAGGATGAGTACTACGAACAACTCGAGCGGTTGTTCGTCGAATTTGCGAGCATTCACAGCGTAACGGAAGCCAACCCTTAGCGAAGCGCCGGGCTCCACACAACTCAATGCCTGCTAAATGCCGGACTTCGTTCCAAAACAAAAAACCACGAAATATACGGCAGCACACTGAAGAACTCAGAAGGCAATTCATTGGCCGCAAAGAGGCACAAAAGGCGTAAAAGTGGAATACAGTAGTTCCATCCTGTTTGCGTCTTTTGTGCCTCTTTGCGGCTAAAATTCCTTGCTATTCATCGTTTCCATGGTGTCTGGGTTTTCCTGGTTCCTCTCCTGAATTGTGGAAACACGGATACAGAGCCTGGGATGAACTTCCCTGGAACTATGGGAAACCGTTAATCAGATCCCGCCGAGCGTCGTAGCCCGCGCGACGCGCCCGATGCCGAGGACATAGGCTGCCGTGCGCATGTGAACTTTTTTCTCTTCGGCCAGTTGCCAGACCCGGTCGAATGAGTTCGACATGATCTTGTCGAGTTCGTTGCGCACCCGCAGGAGATCCCACTTGAAGTGCTGGCGGTTCTGCACCCATTCAAAGTAGCTCACCGTTACGCCGCCGGCGTTGGCGAGAATATCCGGCACCAGCAGCACGCCCTTTTTGTTCAGGATTTCGTCAGCTTCCGGCAGGCAGGGGCCGTTGGCGGCCTCTATCACAAACTTCGCACGAATGCTGGCAGCGTTCTCCTGTGTGATCACGCCCCCCATGGCGGCGGGAATCAGCACGTCAACATCAGCCGCGAACAGTTCTTCATTGGTGAGCGAGTCAGATCCGGGGAAGCCGGCGACACCGCCGGTCTGCCTGGCATAATCGAGCAGGTGTGGAATTGGCAGACCTTCCGGGTTGTAGACGCCGCCGGTCATATCCGTGATCGCCACGACTTTCGCATTGGCTTCGTGAGCGAACCGGGCTGCGTAGCTGCCGACGTTGCCGAACCCCTGAATGGCGATTGTTGAGTCCGCGAGCTTGCGACCGACCCGTTGCAGCAACGTGTCGGTGATTGTGATCACGCCGCGACCGGTGGCTTCCTCGCGACCTTCGGAGCCGTGCAGGTCCACCGGTTTGCCGGTCACGCAGGCCGGCTGGAACCCGTAGAATTTTTCATACTGATTGGCTATCCAGGCCATCACCTGGGCGTTCGTGCCCATGTCCGGAGCCGGAATATCCTTATCCGGGCCGATCAGATCATGGATTTCGTCGACAAACTTGCGGGTGATCCGCTCCAGTTCACCGGGGGACAGTGTCTTGGGGTCCACGGCGATCCCGCCTTTCGCCCCGCCGTAGGGCAGATTCACAACCGCCGTTTTCCAGGTCATCAACGATGCCAGCGACAGCACTTCGGAGGCGTCTACTGCCGGGTGATAGCGCAGGCCACCTTTCATCGGGCCGCGTGATTTGTCGTGCTGGATGCGGTAGCCGATGAAGGTCGCAATCTCGCCGTTGTCGCGTTCAATTGCGACCTGGCATTTGACTTCCCGCTGCGGAGTGAGCAACAGCACCCGCATATTCTGCGAGAGATTCAGAACTTCAGCGGCCTGTTGAAAGTAGAACCGTTCGGTATCAAGAGCGTCGTGCATGATGGGGTTCCCGGTTACTGCAGGTGCTTTGGCTGTTGGTGAAATCGCTGTCGGTGTAAGGTGAGCTCCGCCCACTGGTCCGTTTCACAACGGGTCGATTTTGCAAAACAGGAACTGTCTGCCTGAGCGGCGTTTGCGTCTCCGATCCCGATGGCAGAATAGCTTCCCTGAGTTCAGGTCGCTGGAATCCTGCCCGATAATCACGCAGGCTATGAGGAACTACGAGATTTGTCAGGAGTTTGTTGTCATGGTCGGTAGACAATCGCCGGCGATTTCGGAAATCCGTTTTGACTTTCCCGTCTCGCCGGAAATTCGTCAATCCGGCTTGATCATTCCTGCGTCACACAGCTTTTAAAACCGAAGTTTCTGCCAGGAGGCAGCATGCAGAACTGGTGTCTGACAGATCCGGATCGCGAGTTGTTCCAGCGGGAACTGCACAGCTTTGTCCCGGACGAGGTGTTTGACGCTCACGTTCACTGGTATCAGAAAACCGACTTTGTGCCCGGAACTGCTCCGGACATGGTGGACCAGGGGCCGGATGTGGCGGGGTTGGCCGCATTCACCTCGGCCATGCAGGAACTGCTGCCGGGACGACAGGTCGACTGTGTTGCCTTTCCGTTGCCGCATGCTCACCTGGATGTAGCCTCCGCGAATCAGTTTCTGGTGGATCAATTGTCCGGACAGACACGGGGGCCCGGTCAGCCCCGGTCGCTCGGTCAGATGCTGGTGACTCCGCAAGATGATCCTGGTTTTATTCGCGAGTTCGTTCGGACGCACCGGCTGGCGGGGCTGAAGTGCTATCACCTGTATGCCACGTCGCAACCGACCTTTCAGGCATCGGTCGCCGATTTTCTGCCCGAGGCCCAGGTGCAGGTCGCGGATGAACTGGGCCTGACGATCACATTGCACATCGTGAAATCGACTGCCCTGGCCGATCCCGCCAATCAGGAGTGGATTCGCGAAACGTGTCGTCGTTATCCCCGGATGCAACTGATCCTCGCGCACGCCGCCCGCGGGTTCAATCCGCATCACACAATCGCCGGAATTCACAGCATCGCCGGACTGGAGAACGTCTGGTTTGATACCTCCGTGGTGACCGATGCGGGCGCTCTGGAAGCGATTATTCGGGTGTTCGGTCACTCGCACGTGCTGTACGGGTCGGATTATCCGGTGTCGCAAATTCGCGGCCGGTGTGTCGCCCTGGGCGACAGCTTTTTCTGGATCTCGCCGGAAAATACACAGCTGCAAGTACCTTACGCCGATCTGCAACTGAGCCTGATCGGACTGGAAGCCCTGCGCACCCTGAAGGTAGCAGCCCTGTCGCTGGGGCTGTCCGACCGTCAGGTCGAAGACATTTTTGCGGGGAATGCCCGGCGGTTATGGTCAGCAGCCTGGACGTGATGCCAGGATTCCGGCACGGTGACGCAGTCAGGCGACGGTATTTCTGCCATGATGGCCGCCGTATCGGCCTGTGATCTGATCCCTGATAGAGGATTGAACTGCTGATGTCTGTCGACCCGGAATCCCTGGCTGCTGCCGAGTCTGCGGCGGATGTTGCTGGACCAGCGACAGGGGACGTGCAAACCCCGCTCACGCAGGACGCGAGTTTCTGGGGCCTGTTGATCACCCAGTTTCTGGGGGCGTTCAATGACAACGTCTTCAAGCAAATTGTGCTGTTCGTCTGTGTGAAGCAGGCGCTGGAACAAGGCACCAGCAATTTACAGGGAGTCGCGGCATTCGCATTCGCTCTCCCGTTTGTGCTGCTGTCCGGGGTCTGCGGCGTCCTGGCAGATCGTTACAGCAAACGCGGCATCATTGTGCTGTCGAAAGTGCTGGAAATAGTGGTGATGGTGCTGGGCGGCCTGGCCTTCTGGTACGGATCGCTGACCGCCATGATCCTGGTTTTGCTCGCCATGGGAGCCCAGAGCGCCCTGTTTGGACCCTCGAAATATGGCGTGCTGCCGGAGTTGTTTCGGTCCGGGGATCTGCCGCAAGCGAACGGCTGGATTTTGATGACGACCTTCGTGTCGATCATTCTGGGCGGAATTCTGGCCGGTCAACTGATGGTCTGGTGGTCGCAGCAACTCTGGCTGGCATCCCTCGTGTGCATCGGCATCGCCGTCGCCGGCACCCTGTCGTCCCTGCCGATTCGCCGGACTGCTGTCGCGCATCCGGGGTTGCAGGTCACTGCTGCCTCGCTGTTCATCACGGCCGATATGCGCCGTCTGCTCCGCGCCCGGCCGGCCTTGCTCAATGTGGTGCTGGCATCGTCAGTGTTCTGGTGCGTGGGGGCCATTTATCAGCTGGGCATCAATGATCTGGGTATCCTGCAGTTCAAGCTGTCGGAAGCTCGCACGGCGTATCTGGCCGCCTGGGCGGCCATCGGGATCGCTATCGGTGGCTCCCTGTCCGGACAGCTCTCGCGTCAGCGGTTCGATGCCCGCCTGGTGTATGCCGGCCTGTGGGGTATGATCATCACGCTCTGTCTGCTGGCCTGTCCCGGCCCCCTGCATGGTCAGACCTTGCTGGGAATTTACGGATCTGCCGCCGCGCTGGCACTGCTGGGTGCCAGTGCGGGGCTGTTCGCAGTGCCGATCTCGGTCTATGCCCAGACGATGACGCCCGGGCAACAGAAGGGGCAGATCATCGGGGTGATGAACCTGTGCAACTGGATCGGAATCCTGGGAGCTGCCGGCGTGCATCTGTTGATGACCCGCCTGCTAACGGCGAACAAGCTGCCGCCGAATCTGGTGTTTCTCGCCGGAGTCCTGCTGCTGGGAGTCGTGGCCGTGCTGTACCGACCGGTGTCGATGGACCTGGAGACCGGGGAACTGGCCGCGGAGCCAGCGCGGATTTGAGGTCACTCTCTACAACCCGGAAAATCGCGAACCCGCAAGCGGTCTACGTGGCTACGCTTGCGGATTCGCGATTCTCCGGAGAGAGTTCCAGGAGAAAGAATCACACCGGGGCCGTCAGCGGCTCCGTGGAATTCTGCTCGAACTGTTGAATCTGTTGCGTCAGCACATCCCGGATGGTCCGCAGTCGCTGCCCGTCGGAAATCTTCCGCCCACGAGCATCCGTGACGTAAAACACATCGACGACCTGATCGAAGTGTGTCGAAATCTTGGCGAGATCAACGGACAGATCGAGTTCAAACAACGTGCGGGCGATGCGGTAGAGCAAGCCCGGGCGATCGTGGGCAAACACGTCGATGACCGTCCGCCGGTCCGAGGTTTCATTGTCGATCACAACCCGCATCGGCAGGTCGGAGACCGGTCCCTGAATCAGGTTGGGGGCGAACCTGGTTCGTGAGCGGAACAGGGTGTCGACGTCGGTCTCGCCCCGCAGGGCTTTTTCCATCAGGACTGAAACTTCTTCGCGTCGGAACTCGGGCACCTCGCCATCGTGATCATGATCGGTCACACGAAAACTGTCGATAATGATCCCGTCGGGATAGGTGCAGATCTGGGCGTTCAGGATTTCCATGCGCTTGGCAGACAGGACGCCAGTCAGCTTGTGAAAGAAGCCAACGCCGACCGATTCCGAGGCGATCACGCGATATTCGGTCGTGCGAGTTTCGGGATCGTAACTGCCTTCAATGACAATTTGTTCCGGCGCTCGTCGTTCGATCACTTCCAGGTCGAGAGCGATGCGTTCCGGACGTGTGGCATACAAATAATGCGGCGGCGCCTGCTGCAGCCGGCGGCGGATGGCTGCCGCGCGTTTCTGGTCGACGTGCAGCAGTTCCAGCACTTTTTCAACGACGTCGTTCGTACGAACCTGCTCGGCGAACAGCTGGCTTTTCCCGCTGAGCAGAATGAGCGAGCGATCGTACAGCGCGGTCAGTAACTCCGCTTTCCAGTCGTTCCAGACGTCCGGGCCGACCGCCGTGATATCGGCTGCCGTAAGCACATACAACATCTGCAGCGCGTCCGGGCTGCCAACTTCGTGGCTGAATTTCAGCAGGATCTCGATATCCGAGATATCCCGTCGGTAAGCCAGCGTGGCCATCAACAGATGACGGTGAACCAGGAACACCAGCAGATCTTTCTGGTGATCTGGCAGATCGAGGCGGACGGCGGCCTCCTCTGCCAGCCGCTTGCCCACTTCCGAGTGATCTTCCTGATAACCCTTGCCCGCGTCGTGCAGCAGGAGGGCCAGGTGCAGCAGTTCCTTGTGATGGATCTGCCGGTAGACCTGGCCGACCGGTCCCGGATCGTGCTCGAAGGCTTCTGCCGCAGCGATGGCGCGAAAGGTGTGTTCGTCGACCGTGTAGGAATGGTACTGGTTGAACTGGAGCAGGCAGCGCGTATGCGTCATCGCCGGCAGCACCAGTTCCAGGACACCTGCATCAAAGAGGCTGCGGAGTAATGCCGAGAGGTGGCCGGAATGTTTGAGCAACCGCAGGAAGGCCCGGGATTCCGCTGCGGTGAGCGGGCGGATCTTCTGGTCGGCCATCGCTGCCTTGATGGAATCGACCAGGCGGGTTTGTGGCATCACGCCGTGTAGCGCTGCCGTGAGGTACAGTTCCAGAATCGCCTTCAGCGAGTGGCAGCTGGCGTCCCGATAACGCGGGATGATGTCGACAGAATCGGGGCCGATCCGGTAAATGTCGTCGACCCGATAACTCAGCATGAAATCGACGAGACGCTGGCGAATGGGATTCTGCCGGTGCCTGGCGGCGAATCGCGACGAAATGTCCGCAATCGCCAGACTATGCTGGAAGTATTCCTGCATGAACCGTTCGACAGGACGCTGGCCGGCCGTTCCCTGGATGTTGCGCTCGTTGGCAATCCGCAACTGGTCGTCGCGCGTGAGAATATCCTGCGGTCGACCGGCGGCCAGATGCAGGTCCACCCGGACGGCGGTCAGGTATTCGTGGGCCAGCACCAGCTTGCGGGCGTCGTCCATCGTAATCGCGCCCTGGATCTTGAGGGCGTCGATTTCACTCATCCCGTAGCGGGCGAAGCCGATCCAGCGGAGCAGTTGCAGATCGCGAAGTCCGCCGAACGAACGTTTCAGATCCGGTTCCAGTTGCAGCACTGCGGCCCCATGCTGGGCTCGTTCCTGTTCCCGGGAGCGAATGCAGTCTTCCACGAACTTGCTGGGGTTCCGCTGGACCACCTGGGTCTTGAACTTCCGACTGAGTTCTGCGGCGAGCGCGGGACTGCCCCACAGCAGCCGGATGCTGACCAGCGACGTGGCAAACTGGGTATCGCCCCGCGCCATCCGGATGGCATCGGGGACGGTTCGGACGCTGTGTCCCAGTTTCAATCCGGCATCCCAAGCATCCCGCACGACCTGGGAGACGCAGGCGGTGAATGACTCCGGCGCTGCCGCACCGCGAAGGAACAGCAGATCGACGTCGGAATACGGCGCGATGTCCCCCCGACCCGAGCCGCCGATGGCCAGCATGGCCGAGTTCTGCTGCAGACGGGGACGCATCTCGCCAGCACAGTTCTGCAGTGCGGACTCAATGAGTGAGACCACGAATTCATCGGTCCGCTGGGAAATCGCCGATGCAATTTGCAGACCCGTGGAACCGCCGGCCTGACGGGTCCGGGCCAGTTCGCGGATCGCGTCCACTTGGCGGCGTAGTGCCGGAATTCGCTCTCCCGCAGTCGTGCCAAGGGATGCCAGTAATGCCGCATCCGCCTGCGGTGTCAACTGCTGATTCCCTCCCGCTGCACTGCTCATACACTCGACTTCAATTGTTAGGCGGGCTCTGCCCACCAGGCCCTTGTCGCCGTCAATTTCCCGGAAATCATCGACAAAAGTTGGTGGGCGGAGCCCACCCTACGCACTCAGCTATGTAGCAGGGTGGGCTTCGCCCACCATCTGTTCTGGCAACCCGTACTTTCTGGCCCTGGATGGAGGTTGGCGGAAGTGGTTGGCAGAGCCCGCCCTGCCTGATCAGCAGGCTGGACTCTGCCCACACCTCAGATCAGCGCAGCTTTTCCTGGACGTAGTCGATCACTTCGCTCACAGGAATCCGGTCCTGCTGGAGTGAATCGCGGTCACGGATCGTGACTGTGTCCTGGCTGATCGTATCGCCGTCGACGGTAATACAGAACGGCGTACCAATTTCGTCCATGCGGCGATACCGGCGACCAATGGCGGCCTGCTGATCGTAGGCGACCGCGATCCCGGCTTTCTTGAAGCTGCGGTAAATCTCGGTCGCCTTTTCCGGCATCCCGTCCTTCTTGATCAGCGGGAATACCGCCACCTTGATCGGGGCCAGCTTCGGATGCAGCTTCAGGACCAGACGTTCCTGCATCGCACCCTTTTCGTCCGGTTGCTGGTCTTCATGATAGGCCTCGCACAGGAACGCCAGTGTCGCCCGGTCGCAACCGGCGGCCGGTTCGATGACGTGCGG
>VFQN01000885.1_pt1 | contig 53566 bp, 79 predicted proteins | sample 3512371 | NCBI WGS metagenome assembly VFQN01 (sample SAMN10412370, study PRJNA504923) | tailings metagenome | isolation source: Replicate 2 from Balatoc abandoned mine | place: Philippines: Itogon, Benguet | collected 2017-08-28
GCGTCACCACCATCCCTTGCACCAGCATCGCATCCTCGCCGCTCAGGCCTCCGCACTGCACCATCTGCGCCAGCACCATGCCGCTGGCAAGCGATCATATGCCCCGTCAAGCACAACCTTCGCCCATGCCCCGTGCATGCCCTCAAGCAGCAGCCCACGCCCCCTGCCCTCCCATCACCCAATCTCAGGCCCCGTTGGCCGCCGCCAGGCCCCGCAGCCACGCCCCCTCCTCGGCACTGAGACGCCTGCTGCACGTCACAGCCACTTCCATGGCCCCGGCGCTCCCCACCGGCGCCCCCTGCTCCACCAGCCACCGCAACACCGGCATCTCGCACCCCTCCCTCACCGCCCGCACCACCATGTCCTCTGCACCCCAAGGCACGCCCAGCCGCCGCAGGGCGGTCAGCGTGCCTCGGTCCCTGTACCTGAGCGCTAGCTCATACAAGTGGGGGAGTGGTTGCTCCAGGTCAGCTTGACAGCCCGGCTGCTCCACCACCCACTCCAGCAGCGCCTCACAGCCGCTTTCCACTGCGTCGTGCAACAGCTGTGCACCTGGTTGGTACCCTGGCATCAGCTGCAGCAGATACTGCGCCACAGCCATGTTGCCAGCGCGCACCGCTGCACCGACTGCGAGGACCTTGTCCACGGCCTGGTGCCCCGCCTCACCCACCAGCAGCTGCACCGCCTGTAGCAGGTCCCGGCTGCGAGCGGCCGTGTCATTGGGCCAGCACCTGACCAAATCGTATAGGCCCATGAGGCCAATTGGCACCCGTGCCACGCACGCCAACCACCGGAGCATGTCCAGGTCGCCCGCACACGCAGCCCCAAGGTAGGCGTTGTGGGTTAACACGTAACCTTCTTGCTGCAGCTGCATGGCCATGGCGACGCACCGTGGTCCCCATGCTTGGTTCAGGGCCCGCTGCAGCGCTTCCCGGCCCACCGCTGTCTGCATTGCAGGGAACGACTGCAAACCCCGGAGCCCCTCCACCCGCCCACCATGTACTATGACCCACGCAAGCGGCCGTAACACCTGAGGTGCGAGTCTGCGCACCCAGGCGCCTCGGTCGCACAGCCACTGCCACTTGGGCACACAGTCAGCGCTCCTTGCTGAGGCAAGGAAGAGGGATGCCCACGCCCTGCCAACCCTGCCTGCATATGGCAGCTCGCACCCCGCCTCGTCCACCAACCACTGCGCCACGGCCAGGTCGGCGTGCTGCAGGGCGGACTGGAGCACTCCGCGCCCCTCCATTGAGCAGCCGCGGTCGCACAGCCAGCGCAGCCGGTCCAGGTCCCCCGACCCGGCGGCAGCTGCAGCGGTGCTGCCCTGCAGGGAGCAGGCGCCCTCACCTGCAGCTGCCAAGACCCACTCCATTTTGGCCACAGCGTCTGACGTGCCTGACCCCGCTGCTGCGTCTAACACCCCCTGACTCAGAGCGGGGCAAGGCCGGCCGTTGCTGGCTCCGCTGCCAGCACCCTCCTGGAGCAGCCTCCACGCCAGCTGCAGCCCCGCCAGGTCGCAATGCTCAGCGGCCGCCTCCAGGACCGTCTCAGGCACCAGGCTGCGCGGGCAGTGGCGCAGCAGCCAGCAAAGCAGCGGCGGGTGGCATGCCTTGACTGCAGCTGCTCCGGGGTCAAGCGCGAGTAAGGGGCCGTAGTGCTGTGGACAGCAACCCTGCAGCAGCTCCGGGAACACGCTTGGCTGCAGCAGCGCCCAGGCCACCTCCAGGTTCACCTCGCTCCCGCTGGCTGCGGCCGTGCACAGCAGCTGCAGCTTCTGCAGGAAGGTCAGCTGCCGCACATGCTGCTGCCAGCAGCCCGATTGGGCCCAGGCCACTGTGTGGGGCGGCAGCGGCTGGGACAGGGAGGCAGTGCAGTGCTGGGGCTTGTTGAGAGCATCGGCTGCGTCCGTGGACACCAGGCGGCCACTGAGGGCGAGGTCGTTGGGGGGCAGGAAGGACAGGACGTGCACCTGGAGTGCAGGGGGCAGCTGCTGCCCAGGAGGTGGGCTGCTGCAGCAGCTCGCTGTGCCACCTTCCATGCGAAGTACCTCAACTTACTGACTGGTATAGCGCTGTGTAAACCTGGTTCGTGTTGAGGTCCGGCAGAGGATCAAAGTCAACGGTGAGCGTGACATGCACCTTTTATGGGGCAGCGGAGTAGGCTCGACCTTAAGCACACGTGCAGGAAAGGGGCGAAGCCACTGGCGCGGGAGAGCGTCAGCAAATCATGAACGGCGCCCTTGGCATTGTACATCGAACGACAAGTTTAAGCATTTGAAGTGCATGGGCAAGCAAGGCATGCGCCTGATTGGTTGCGCTGGTAAATTGACGACCATCGTGCAGCGGACCACTCGCGCCTTACGAGCAGCTGCAAAGAATCAGATAGTGCACTCACTGTGTCAGTTCACTGTCACTGAAGGCTGTGGCACTCCGCTCACTCACGTTGACCTTTTCCCCATCGACCTCATGTGTTCTGAAGCTTGTACCATGCGTCGTGGAGTGGTAACGTCAACTGCTGCGTAAGCGCAAGGGGTCGATGCGTCGAAGTGCGTCGCCTTATCGGCTGCGTTGCCTTGTGCACAATGCAGTACTGGCATGTCAACCTCTGCTGTACCTGTTGGACACGTGTTGTGCAAGTGAGGCCCCCCACCCCAACGACAGCGTGGGTCATCCTATGCGCATACTTTCCGCAAGAACTCACACATAGTATCAACACCTCTAACGCGCGCAGCCACGGCCTCTGCTCAACCGCCCAATGCTGCTAACCCCTGCACGACGCAACCCGCGTGCTTTCACCCCTGCCAAGCTACCGCCAAGAGGCGGGGCAGGCGCCGGTGGCCCTCGGCCCTGCCAGCCACAGCTGCACGCGCCTGCCCCACTGCCCACAGCTACCGCCCCCGCCCCCGCCACACGCGCCCGCCCCCGCCCCCGCCATGCACGCCGTGTCACGTGCCCCTCTCCAGCTGCCGTACAGGCATGCCCATCGTGCCGCCGCCCGTCCACCTCTGTTCAGCAACTACCCGGCGCCTGGACGCTGCTGATGCTGGCACCTGCCACCATCTGCCAATACCACCACCTTCCGCCTTTCTGTCGTTCTCGGCCGTCCTCTGCAAGCGAGCCTTCCGCAGCCGCCAGCTGCGGCCAGCCGTCAGGTAATGTCTACCCAGGCCGCCACAGACGCCACAGGGAGCGGGAAAAGCAGTCGCAAGCCAAACAGTAGCAACCGGCAGTCTTCACGGAGCATATTACTCCTGAATTGCCCGCACAAGGTGAGAACATACCAACTCCATAGGTTTCAGCGCCATGTCAGCCGATCCAGATCCACCTTTATTAACCGGTATCGGAGCCACCAGCGCACCACACGCCCTGGCCTGCGGCGTGCGCCCAGGTGGGCCCTCCTGCCGCTCATCCAACTCTCATCAGAATGCACGCCCTCCGGTCGGTCGTGCGACACAGCAGTCGCACCACGCGTGGCATCCCTGGCAGACCCTGCCCGTTACCGCCCCGAGAGGAGTCCCAAATTTACTCATGCAAGCACATACCACCGACATTCCGTAACACCAGTCTGCGGACGCCGCACCTGCTTGACCCTTCGTTTGCGCCAGGCCTCCTGGGCCCCGCCGCTGGCACCCCTGCGCTCGACACTCCCCCTCCTCGGCCACGCCTCCTCGGCAGCCATGGGGCACCGGGACCGCTCCAGCGCGCCCGCCTCCACCGCGTCCAAGTCCCTCCGGCATGCCGACCGGCGCCCCCTGCTCCGCCAGCCACTGAAGGCCGCGCAACCAGCCCCCGCGTGGCCCACGGCAGCCGCCGCAGGGCGGTCAGTGTGCCGAGGTCACACCGCTTCGCCGCCGCAAGGTATGGCGACGGGTCCCTCCATGACCCCCGCAACCGGCCTGTTGGGTGTTCCTTCGCCAGCCACTCCAGCCGCGCCTCGCAGCTGCCCTTGGCCGCTGCCCGGGCCCCCCCCTCCCGTTAGGCCACTGCTGCTGCAGGTACTGCACCAGGGCTAGCTCGCCTTCCGGTGTGCGGGAAGCACCGCAGGCGCCACGTGCCAGTCCCTGCACCCCGCTGCGGCCATCAGCAGCTGCACCGCCTGCAGCAGGCCCCGGTGCCGCTTGAGAGGGCTGCCAGGCCACCTGTAGGATAGACTCCGCAGCTTCAGCCCTGCAACGTGCGTCCCCGCCTCGTGCACCCGCCACCGGACCCTTGCCACACTGCAACCAAGCGCCGGTGCGCTGCTTCTCAGTACGCCTCCCGCGTGAACGCCAAGTCGGCCTGCCGCAGGCACTCGGCCACGGGGATGCTCCCTGAGCCAACGGCATAGTGCACGGCATCGTCCACTGCTGCCCTGCCCTGCTCCGCCCTCGCCAGGGAACGACTGCAGCTGCTGAAGCAACTACACCCGCCCTTGCTGCATGGCAGCTTGTGCCGCAGGCTCCAGGCTCCATGCGCTAGGACAGTCCCTCCGGAACCGGGCCGTGTGTGGTTGTTGGTGCCGGGTGCTCTGCACACGCCCATGCTCATTCATCATCCAAGGTGTCCAAGCACGTTTTACACTTAATTTCTTCAGCTGTTTTGGGGCACCTAACCACTTCCGCACGGTCAGTGCGCCAAGTTTATGATACCGAGTGTGCACCACCGCTGGGGTCTGGAGCCTGGCGGTGTTTTAGGCGTGCCGGGCAGTACGGCACAAACCGCCGAGCGTGGACTAGCAACGACACGCTTTGCCACGTTAATGTGAATACAAGGCAGGTCCCCTGGTGCAACGTGCGAGCCGCCGTCGCCTAGTGGGACAAAATCTTCCGTTGGGCAATTTGGGGCTTCGGTTTGCCGGGCTAACTGGCCGTCAGGGTCAGCCGTAGCCGCACTATCCAGATACGTCTGGAGGTACATCACAGGGGAGATGTCCCTTGGCATAGGCAGGCTAAGTCGTTATTCCTTTACATGTCCTTAACACGGTCCTCACGCCGTGCTACTGCACCCTGTATGCACAAGCGCCGCCCATCCAAGCTGTGGAATGCTCGAAATGGCACTGACGCAGGCGCATGGCGCTCCTCATTTGGCCATCTGCCCACCGGTCAAGCAACTCTGTGGAGAGCTGTAGACACACAACCGCATTGGTGCACGCCACACTCCTTGCCAGTCGCAAACCGCTTGCTCACTCCCTCCCCCTTCCTTCAGTTGCGCTCACCGCACCCGCACCCCCAGTCACCTGATGCAACGGTTCACGCGCCTCTGCCATCAAGCACAACAAAACCTTTCCACTTGAAAATGCATGCCCAAAGGAAAGAACAACTCCGTGGCAGACAGTCCACTCACACTCACTACTCATACCCAAAGCAGAACAAACACCAATAGATAAGCCAAAGCATACGACTTCCGGTCCCAGCAGCCACCTTGTGTCCATTCCCTCCACCGCATCTTCAGAATGCGCAGCAAGCAACACCAAGGCAACGCCTTCGCTCGCCTCGCACAGCCCCACCCAGCCCCAACGTGCCCCCATTTAGTTCCGCCACAGGCCCCACGGCAGTACTCGTCTCAGAGCGGCCCCCTGCTGCCCTTCAAGCCTTGCCTCCTGTTGGGGCCCATGCCCCCGTCCGCACCCCACCACACCCTGGCCCCTCCCCCTCCAAGCTTGCACCGCAGCGGCTGCGACGGCCGCCGTCTCCTCAGAGCTTGCGACTCCCATAACACCCCGTCCCACCGCACCACGCCCTCTCGCCCCAGGCCATGACCGTCTGCCCGCAGCAGAGCCGGTAGCCCGTCTCGTGGCCCCGTACGCACCCCTGCCGCCGCACCATGCCCTCCTAACCCTTTACGCCTTGCCCGCAGCAGCGGCCGCCTGCGTCTCCTTGGGGTTAGTGGCCTCGTCCACCCCACCCCACCCTGCCCGCCTCCACCCCACCCTTTACGCCTTGGCTGCAGCAGCAGCGGTCTTCTTGAGGCTCATGACTCCCTGGCCCTTCACGCCTTGCCGGCGGCGGCCGCCTGCGTCTCCTTGGGGCTGGTGGCATCATGCCCGCCTCCACCCCACCCCTTACGCCTTGGCCGCAGCAGCAGCGGCCTTCTTGGGGCTGGTGGCCTCGTCCACGAGGTACACCAGGCCCCTGAAGTTGATGCCGCTGTGGTTGGACAGGCTCATCTCGCAGGTGCGCGAGGTGGAGTAGCCGTCGGTGCAGGTCTTGGGCAGGTTGAGGTGCTGCAGCGAGGCGCCGGTGAGCTCGGGGTAGCGCATGCCGCGGTCGCCGGCCATGCCGCAGCAGGGGATGCCGCTGGGCACAACCTGGGGATGGCGTGCGTGGGTTAGCAAGAGGGTGTGGGTTAGTGGGCTACCGGGTGGCTTGACAGGTGAGTGTGGTCGCCGGCCATGCTGCAGCAGGGGATGCCGCTGGGCACCACCTGGGGTTGCAGGCTGTGGGTTAGCAGGAGGGTCCGAAACAACGAGAGGTGTGCTGGGTTGGTCTGTCCGTGTGCGCATCACTTGGACAGGGTAAGCATACCGTACAAGTACATGTGCCGCTCTTCGTGTGTCCGGTGTGCGCATGCTTGTATATGCAGGGTAATACTTCCGTCGCAGCCAGCATGCACCCTCCCTTTCTCCTGCGCCGCGCCCCTCCCACCTCGTGCGCGCACAGGCCCGCCAGCTTGGCGAACGACTCCTCGATGCCCATCTTCTTGGACGAGCACGGCACGTGGATGGCCACCTGCTCGCGAACCTTCTTCCACTCCAGCTTGTCAACCAGGAAGTGCCTGCGGGTATGCGGAAACAAGGAAACACAGTGGTCCTTGGGGGTTACTGAGGCCGCGATGGCTGTGCCAGGTCGCAATGGAGGCAGCGGGATGTGGGGTCCGGAGTTCCAGGGAGCGGACAGCACACGCCTGATACCAAGCTGCCCACGTTCTTGGGCTTGCGGACCCGCGACCGGGCTGCAAGCGGCTGGAGTCGCGAACTCGAGCACCCCTTTGCACCGACCGTACTGTGTTCAGCCCGTGTCCCCGCGCCCCACTTGATGAAGTCCACCACCGGTTCGTACAGCGCTCGTTACCCACCCCCTATTGTTGATCTTACACATTCCAACTCAGCCGTGTTTTACCACTGTGTCCCACCTGATGAACTCCACCGGCTCGTACAGGGCGAAGCGCAGCTGCGGCTCCGAGATCTGGGACTTGACCTGCGGGCGGGGTGTGGGGTTGGGGAAGGGTGTCGTGCGTAGTGCTTGTCACCGCAGGGGTGAGTACACCCCAGGGCCTTACCCGGGGAAGGGGAGTGTGTGGGATAGTCACCGGGGCCCGGCTGCTGATGAGGGGCCGACGCAGCACGGATTCCCAGGTGCCTGGCGACCGTCGCCATGTCTTTTCCTCCCACTGCGCCCGGCGGGGTGGCTTTCCTTACAGCGGTTGGACCCCATACCGGTATGCACACTTATGCCAGCCTCGCACGCACGCCCCCACCTGCGCCAGGCATGGCGACGTGTCCATGACGATGGGGATCTTGCCCCCCTCGCTGGCCTTCAGCAGCGCGGCCTCCAGGTCGGCGCCCTTGGCGGCAGCAGCGTCCTTGAAGCCGCGGCTGCGGGTGGGGGCAGGGCGGGAAGGATGGGGATAGGTTTAGGACTGGCGAAGTAGGTGGCAGGCGTGGACAGTAGGGGCCATCGGCAGCTGTAGGCAGCCCTACGTGCTATCCGCGCAAGCATGGAGCATACGGCAGTGCAGCTTGACGACAGGGCCACACACCACGACACACCACAACACCCCCACTTCCAACATCTATAATACCAGTCAAGCCCGGTCTCATCTCAACCCACCTGTTGAAGATCATGCCGCAGCACTGGCTGCTGACGCCCTCCGGCACGATGACCTCGTAGCCCGCCTTGCCGAACAGGCTCATGATCTTCTCGTGCACGGACGCCGTCTCGCTGTCCCCGGCTGCGGGGCCCATCATGCGCGTCACGCAGCTGGGCATGTACACCACGCGGCGGGGGATGCCGCCGGCGGCGGCGGGGGAGGCGGAGGCGGCGGGGGCGGGCACTGCGGGGGGCAGGGAGATGTAGGGAAACGAGGAGTGGGATTGGTTTTTCAAGAGAACGTGGAGGGCGGATGCAGGGTGGTGGGCACCCGTTCCCGGGTGGATATGCAGGGTGTGTATGCCTTGCGGTGGTGGAGTGCGTGTGAGGCATGTGGCGGGTAGCAGGGAAGCGCGTGGGACAGGGGTGTGAGGACGCGAAGAACGGGGGCTGGGGAGGTGCAGCACGCGCGGGATGTGGCGCGTAATATTAGCCGTGCGACGTGGGAGGGTGCCGAGCTGCTACTCACCCTTGAGCGGCGCGGCACCCTTTGGCATGTAGGGGTTCCACACGGGCACCATGTGGTTGGTGATGGAGTTGAGGGCGCGGGACACCGCCTCCAGGGGCTTGGGGCCCACGATGCTGCGGGGCGGGGCAGGAGGGGGCGGGGAGGTTCAGGGGAGACATCCAACACCGCAGGGCGCAGGAGCTTCGGGCGCAAGCACGCACCGTGCCGCTGTCCCTGCTACTGCTGCCCAGGCAGACCGAGCTGATTGACCACCTGTGCGACATGTTGACCTCCCCGCACCGTCCGCCCACCTGTGCGCCACGTTGACCAGGTTTAGGAACTTGGGCACGGTGGCGTTGAGCACACCGAAGTTCTTGGCCAGCCACATGGCGCCGCCGCTGGCCGTCTTCTCCTCGCTCATGGCGTCAGCGCGCATGGCCTGGAAAAGGTGTGGGTTTCAGAGCAGGAGTAGGTGTAGGTGTAGGCATTGATCGCTGTGATGCAGGTGAGCAGGGAAACTTCTGTCCGTGGGTCGCCCCAAATGCTGCCGCCGCATCGCGCACCGGCCCGGCAACATACACACCCTCCAGCCCCACGTGCAACATCCCTCATCAGGGTATGACGTGGATTAGCAGAGCGGGCCGCCGGCCGCTGGGTACCCACCAACGACTAGCCATCCATCAGACCACAAGGCGCCAAACGGGGCACCCGCCCCCCCGGTTTCCGCACCCACCTTGATCATGTCCCCCGTGTTGATCTTGACGGGGCACTTCTCCTGGCACATGCCGTCCGCGGCGCACGTCTGCTCGCCGTCGTACGCGTACGACTGCGTCATGGCCTGTACGGCAGTACGGAAAGGGGGGAAAGGCAGGGCGCGGCTAACGATCCTGAACAACGAGTTTTACAATCATCACACCTAGCAGGGTTCAATGAGCAATGTGCTTTGTTTGTTCCACAGTATTTCGGTCGCACACGGCGCCAGCTGCTTCACCTCCTTTGTGCTGGTAGCGTCCCCAAGCTGCCACGGTTCCGTACATTTACTGGCTCTTTGGCATACTTTAGTTATTGCCACACCCACCGCCAGCTGCTTCTTCTCCTCCGGGCTGGCCGCGTCGCCCAGCTGCCGCAGGCGGTACATCTCCCTGAACACCGTGATGCGCTGGCGCGGCGTGATGGTCACGTCGCGCGAGGGGCAGTTGGACTCGCAGAAGCCGCACTCGATGCAGCGGTTGATGATGGGCGAGGCGGCGGGCGAGGGCTTGAGGAAGCGCAGGTGCGCGTCGGGGTCGCGGTTGAGGATGACGCCGGGGTTGAGGGTGTGGGAGGGGTCAAACAGCGACTTGAGCTCCCACATCATCTCGTACGCCTTGTTGCCCCATTCCATCTCCACGTAGGGCGCCACGTTGCGGCCTGCGTGCGGGTGACGGGTGTGGTGTTGGATTGAAGGTGAAAGCAGCATGGGTAAACACAGAAAGCTAGCGAAAGGTGCGTTGCGGCCTGTGCGGTGAGGCCCACAGACAGACAGGCGGGAGGCTGGTTTGTCACTCATCGACTCTGCATTGGCATGAAGCGAGGCATTTCCCCTCCCGGCCATTGCAAAACCGCCACTGGTACCGACGGGACCTCCCAACGCCTTGGCCCAACATCCCCACCGCGCCCCGCCCCACCCCGCCTCCAGGCATACGGCAATCAACTGCCCCACCCTCCACGCACCCGTTCCGTGCTCCCCCTTGAGGCTGCCGCTGTTCTTGGTGGCCACGATGTAGCACATCTCCTCCATCATGTCAGCGAACCGCTGCACCTCCTCCTTGTTGCGGAAGCCCTGCGGGTGAAAGGACAAATGGCATCAAATGACGTTACAGTCAACGTACAGCAAGTGTGCAGAGGTGCAAGGGGCCATGAGGCAGGCCACGGCACCTTCAGCTTGTTGCGGAAGCCCTGCAAACGTCGTTGCGGAAGAGGAAGCGTAACACCAGTGGTAGCACGTCAGGCACAAGCGAAGATAGGAGAGTAGACACACGTTGGGGTGAGGGGTGGAGAATGCCCTCCAGCCCGATGACCCGTGCTCAGCACCGACCATACCAGCAACCGATGATTTAACCTATGTAACAGTGTGTCATGAAGTGCGTAGCCCCCGGCCCTCCGCTGCCCCAACCTGCGGGAAACCAATTGGACGTTGCCCTCCAGCCCAACGACTTGTGCACAGCTCCAGCAAACCTCATATACAGTGCCCAATCCCAATGACAACCTGCACACAATAGTTATCCACCTGCGAGAACACCAGGTGCAGGTTGCCCTCCAGCGCGTGGCCGAAGCACGACGCGTCGTTGTAGCCGTAGCGCTGGAACATGTCGATGAGGTCCATCATCATGTCCGCCAGCTTGTCCACGGGGCACGCCACGTCCTCGATCAGCATGGAGGTGCCGGGCTCGCGGGCAGCGCCCACGATGGGGATCAGGCCCTGCGGGATGTTGGTGGTGGGTTAGCAGTGGGTTAGCAGCGGTGAGCAGTTGGTAGAAGCCGGTTAGATGCATGCGGTGTGGCTCAGCAACAATGAGAGCAGAGGATGCAACAGGGCTGACGGTGACGTACATCCAATCACGTCGCGCCGCGGAAGCGATGCAATTACGTCTTGCTGTAGCTGCCGGTGGCCTTCCACGCTTCCACAACACCCCCCGACATGCTCTCCCACTCCCCAGCCTGCTAAGCCTCACCCTGCGCACGTCCCAGAAGGTCTTGCACGGCTTGGGGTCGTGGTGGAAGGGGTAGGAGGAGATGGGGCGCGGGTCGGCGGCCTTGGCGCCGATGGGCAGCTTGGCCTCCGTCAGCGCGCGGACCACCTCGTTGATGCGTTCCTGGTGGGGTAACGGGAAAGGGATAGTATATCGGCCGAAACGAAAGCCGGGATACCACGCTGATATAACAAGCTTGATACCCTGGGGTAGAGATTGGAGTGTATTATGATGCATCAGCGCGCGGACCACCTCTTCAATGCGGTCCTGAGGGCGGCGAGGGACATGGGGCCTTGGCTGTAAGAAGGTGAAGCAGCCAGTCGCGGTGGAATGGGGCAGCGCAAAGGAGCTTCACTAACCCCTCGACTCTCGCCCTCACACTCGGCCCCAGCTGATGCGCCGTCGCGTTCTGGCCGCCGGGCCCTGCCTTCGCTCAATTCAGTGGTTGGTAAGTCAAATGTGCGTACCAGTACATTACGTCCTACTCCTGCACCGCCGCACTTGCACATACCCACCTGCGGCGCCGCCCCGGCCTGTCCGCCGTGGCCTGCCTCGACACAATCCCGTCCCAGGGCCGTCTCCCCTGTCAAACCTCTCTCCCCGGCGTCTCCCTCACACCCCCACCCCGCTCCCCGCCCACCTCGCGTTTCACGCGTATCCCCACCTGCTGCGGCGCCTCGCCCTGTCCGCCGCCCGTTTTCATGACACCACCGTCCCCATGCCCTCAAGCCCCAGGACCACCAGGACCTCACATGCCCCCTCCCCGGTTCCCCCGACACACACCTGCAGCGCCGCCTCGTCCTGTCCGCGGCACTCCACCAGCAGCGCCGCCGCCATGGGGTCGCAGCCCTTGATGTCGGGCACCAGCCGCATCTGGGGGCAGTGGGCAGCAGCAGCAAAGGTGAGCCAAGGTTACAGCGAACGCCGGGCCAAGACTGCTTGCAGCCCTGACAGTAACAGGCAGCACCTGCATCTGTGCGCAGAGGGACGAGACGGATACACGTCTCCTCATCTTCCTAACCTCCACAAAAGGAATCGGCCAACGCTTTGGTTGATGCATGCGCCGGCGCTGGGTGATGTCCGGAACCGGTATGATCCGTCATGCGCTTGCGCTAGGTGTGCGACCCGCAGGTGCCTTTTTACCAAGCGCCTGCCGAACCCCCGTCCTGTTTGTCCCCGCACGCACCATGTCCTCGTTGTTCTCGCACTCGCGCAGGGAGGCCCTGTCGAACAGCTCCCCTGTTGCTAACACACAAGCTAATACACACACACTGCTAACCCACGCACGCACCATGTCCTCGTTGTTCTCGCACTCGCGCAGGGAGGCCCTGTCGAACAGCTCCACGGCGTCCACAGCGGTCTCGGAGCGCAGCACGGAGGCGCCGCTGCAAGGGGCAAGGAGCGGTGGTGGGAGAAAGATCATCGCGTGCGAGCGGGGCCGGAGGTCACTCAGGTGGCAGGTGCGAAGCGAGGATGTAGCACTCAGCATGCAGATCGACGTTACAGCGACGTGTAGGTCTGCTGCGTGCTTGCTGCTGATCCACCCACATGCAGGCCGGTGTCACACGGCCGCGGCCGTCGTGGTATGCGGCCGTTGCTCTGCCCCCCCCCCCTATGCGCGATCCCTACTTTCCCTGCTTCCCTGCCCAGGGTTGCTAGCTTGCGGCACTCACTCGTGCGGGCTCTCCCGCCTGCTCTGTAACAACTGATCTTGACTGTCTAGGGGTCATGCATCCCGCTTTCCGCAGCAGCATCTCTACTCACGTGCAAGCGGCGCGCACGTCGGGGAAGACGATGAAGGCGGACGCCTTGTGCGGCCACTCGGGCACCGTGTTGTAGGTGACGCGCGACACGAAGCCCAGCGTGCCCTCGCTGCCGATGATGAGGTGCTTGATGATCTCGATGGGGTTGTCCAGAGGGAAGTCCACCAGCGCGTTCAGCGAATAGCCTGCATCAATAAATTACATTTTAATGCGTAAATCTAAATATCAGTCACTTGCCCTTTAAATACGAAGTTGGAAGTCCACCAGCGCGTTCAGCGAGTAGCCTGTGTGGGGTGGGCGATGGGCTGTGAGCCTAGCTTCTACTAGTCATACCTCTCCGTACCCAGAAAGCTCCCCAAACATCCCAACCGACACACGCCAACCCTTCAACCACCCCTGACACCCTGCCCCTGGTGCAGTTGGTGGAAGTTTGTCGCACAGCCCTCAGCACCGCACATGCACCCCCATCCGTGGCGCGTTACCAAATTTCCGCACCGCATCGATTGCCACCCACCCCCTCGAAAACATGTACCCAACTCCCGCATCCCACCAATCGCCACCCACCCGTGGTGCACTTAATGGCGAACTTGCGGCGAATGAGCGCCGTCAGCTCACGGTCAGCCTGAGTGTGGGTGCGAGGGTGGGGGCGTGCAAGTGTGAGACTGCGATGATTGGGTGAGGGCAGTACGCCGTATGTCCCTTAGGTGCGGTTTGGGTGTACGCTGGGAGGATCTCCAGGGGAAGCCCTCCGAATGCAGCCGTTGGCAAACCCGTCGGCCCAGCGGCAGGGCGCGAAGAGTGAGGGCTCGCGGAGATCGTGTAGCTCATCGCCGCTGCTGCTGCAAGTAGGTAAGCAGGTTGCCGCTCACCGAGGCGGCCAGCGGCCGGCAATCGGAATCCGCCCGGCCGCTGCTGCTGCTTCCGACTGTTGCTGCTGCTGCTGCCGCCACCCTCCGGCTACTGCAGTTGCACCTGCCGAACAGCGCCGGGGTACGACGATAGCCGCTGCCCCTCCTCAGCCGCCTGGTGCTAGAGCTGCAGCCTGCAGCCAATGCCGCCGCCAGCTGGACACTCAGGCTGGCGGCGCCAGCCGCCGGATTGCAGAGCTGCTCGCTACAGCTGATACAACGCATGCAGACACGCTCCTACACACCAAGCGTGAACGCGCCACCGACACGTGTCTGGCTGATGCCTGCACGTGGTAGCGCCCAGCCGCCCCTGTACGGCCGACGCGTGTCCACCCCGGCTCGGCCCAGCCGGCTCGCCGCCCCAAGTAAGCCTCACGGGCTCGCCTTCATCAATGTCCGCTAGCAGCGCTGCCAGGTGAAGATGCTGCACGGCGTCCTCCGCCACGTACACCGTCACGCCTCCTGTGCCCTATGTCCGCGCCCCGTCGTCTCCAGGCGCGACAAGTGGTGCAGTCTTTGACCCAGCATGTTGAAGCCCATGCCCCACCCCACGCTCGTGAACGCCCGGAAGGCACACGACCCTCACAGGTACCGCCATCCCAAGCCCCCCACCGCCCGCCCCACCAGCCAGGTCCGGCACACCTCCTCGGCCATCGGTCAGCGGTTCCCCCGTCCTCCCACCCAGTGCCCTACAGTCACAGCACCCCTCACCGCCAACACTTTTTGCAACCTCGCACTGCCACCCCTCACTGCTAACCCATACTGCTAACCCACGTAAACTGCTGCCCCACCTGCACGCGGCGCGCCAGGTCCACCACACCGTCCACCAGCTGCTTGTGGCTCTGCGTAGGCAAAGGAGAACAGGGTGTGCGATAAGCTGAGGCGCCGTTGGGTACCAATCCAACACTGGGCACCTGAACTCCATTGCGTGCTCGTTACTGAAGCTCTGGGGTACACTGCTGTGGGCACGTCCCGCTGTGCCTGTTGAGCCGGCAAGCACCGTCGGTCGGCAGTGACCACCTGCCAGCTCTTAAGAGGTCGCTGGAGCCCGGCTCGTTGGGCCCTAGGCAGTAAACCTTGTCAATCCGCCACAAGCTGGACTTGCATGCTACATAAACGTCGTCCCTGCACACTCGGCGGTGCGCACGTTGCCGTCCGATGACAGTAGCTAAGCCTTCCTTTGCTCACCGTGCCCAATGATGACCTGTCCGGCATGTTGCCTCCCATCCTTGCTGTTGCCAGAAACCACCAACCCCGCTCCAATGCCGGGTTCCGGCACCCATGTAGGCCCACCCCATTCCCAGGTTTCCGTTCCTGGCACTTTGCCGCGCTGCGTTTATCCCCACCTTCATGAACGCCTCGCAGCTGGCCGGGTCCGCCGTGTCCAGCACCGTGCCGTCCACAAACACAACGCGCATGTCCTGCACAGCACGGGCGAAAAGCGACAACGTGTGGCATACGCATCCCGATCGCATACAGTACGGGTGGCTCCGGACCAAGCCCTCGCCCGGACACTCCCTGACCCTACTGTTAGGTGTAGCACGTGGCATGTGGCCCACTGTAACCCTGGATCACGTCCACGGAGCACGTCTCAGCAACCTAGCCCCCGCCCACCACCCATTGTTTCCGCTTCATTAGCAATCTCCTCCCCCTACCCTGGACCCTGAGCGTGTGCCCAGTGCACGATGGGAGCACCTGTTCCCACAGCACATGTCCAGCCACACCGCCGCCACCACAACCCCATACCTTAAGCGAGTGCCTGCGCGACCCTGGAGCACATGCCATACCGTAGTGCGCCCCTAAAACACATTCCCCTGGCCCCGACCAGCACCACCCCCGCCTCCCACACCTTGAGCGTGTGGTAGGTGTTCTGGCTGACGCCGCAGCACATGCCGCTGCTGTTGTTGGACACGATGCCGCCAATCATGCACGAGTCGATGGAGGAGGGGTCGGGCCCGATTTTGTACTGTACGGGCAGCTTGTGCTTCTTCTGGTAGGCCGCCAGGATGCGGTTCACCTCGCCGCCGATGAGCCCCGGCTCCACCGTGACCATGCTGCCGTCACCCTGTTGTGGGTTAGGAGGAGTGAGTGATGGCGTGTAATTGTCTAGTGGGTTTCGTTCAGCTGTGGTGCGGCTTCACACGATGCGCTGCAGCTGGGTCACTGTCCAATGTGGTCTTGCTTGCCTAGTTGGGGGGTACTAATATGCACCTTAACGTGTCCCGGGGTCATGCACGAGCAACATGGTTAACGGGCACCTGCAACGGTTGCCCATGTTGTGTTTGAGATGCACGCAGGGAGGTTGCCGCTGCCCGTGTGTCATCCTTGCACGGCATGCAAGGCCGCCACGTCCTCCGACCCTATCCCCTCCAAACCAGTGCTGTCCACGCCGCCCATACCCGAGTGCCCTCCCCCTAAGTCCACCTTCCAACCCCTTCACGATGCTTACATGCACGGTGTAGTTGCGGAAGTTCTTGCCGGTGTGGCTGAGCTTCAGCAGCACGCTGTCGGTAATGGCTTGCCCTGACAGCGACGTGCCAGCCGCGCGAAAGGTAATCGGCACCTTCAGCCGCTCAGCAATGGGCATGATGCGCCGAATCTCCTCCTCGTTGTGGACTTTGACCACCAGCTTCGGGTTCAAGCGGTAGAAGGATGCATCCGTCCCGTAGGCAAACGTCCGGACGGGGTCCGTGTACTGACGCTCCTTCGGAATAAACTTTGAGATCTCCTCCATGAACTGCGTGTAGCGTCCGTCGTCGAACCGGTGGCCATCGATATTCTTGAAGACCCCCGGCTCCACCTTCTCGCCCTCAGCTACCACGCTGACCGCGCCATAGAGATCAGTCTTAACAGCTGGGACGACCACCTTGGTAAGCTGCTGCGTCGCCTGCTGCACGGCGACCTGGGCGCTGGTCCGCGTTTGCTGGTGGTTGGTAGGCGTGGCTGGTCCGCGCCCGGCGCCCAGACCACTACGTGCTGGGCCTCCAGAGCTGCTGCTGCTAATGCCACGCGCCTCGCCGATGTGCTGCTTCGCATGCGCGCCCAGCAGCTGGGCTATGCGCCTGGCGCCCTGGCCCCGGCCCATCGTGAATGTCACCGACTGTTACTCGCTGCCCCGCCCGCGAGTGATAGCAAGTGAAAATCGGGGCGTCTCTGAGTGCAATACAGCTCTGTGCACCGGCCCGTTGAAGGATCCGCTTGCTGGGAGGGTAATGAACCTCCACGTCACACCGTACTTTCAACTCTACCACCCTTGGTTTGCTCAGACACTAATGCGATAGACGCAAGAAAGACAACTCAAAATCGTCGTCGGTTACAAGATTTCGCTTCTCATCCAGCTCGTGTGACTCTGGTCAACTCGACCCCTGGCATCCTCGACCAGGGCATCAGGGGAGGTGGTGCAATCGCCTCTAGCCGCAGTGTCTACAAACCTGTGGCATTGGAAGCTCAAACCCACCCCAGCATGTTAGGCTAGACACTCCTGTAAGTTGCAACAGCGCATGGCTTGGGAGCTGAGCCGTCTGCTGAGCTGCTGGCCGCTGCCGGGCCAGACGTGCGTGGGTGGCAACCTGGCCATGCACGAAACGGTTGGCCCCGCTCAGCCGCTCTCACCATCTCGCGGAGCCAAATAGCAGGACTGAGGGCAAGTCCAAACCCCCCAAGCAAGCTGCATGGATGCGTGGTATATGAGAATACACAGCGGCACAACATCTGACCCAGCCCGCTTGCCGCTCGAGGGCACAGACGTGAGTTGGGATCCGCATGTCCATGTGTTGCGAACCGGTTTCCACGTCCCAAAAAAACTGTACATAATGCCCCGAACGTGGGGAGCCCACCGTTACCCACCTCCAGTCCCACCTGTTCCAACTCATCGCACAACTGCGCACGCAGTGGGCGGCACCTGGGCGGCACGACGCACCAAGGCCCCCGCCTCTCCACACCCCAACGCCGCCCCTACCCAACACGCCAGCCTTGTCCCATTCCGCGTAATGGGGGCGTGCGTGGCCGCGATCAGGCGCCGGCGGCTCCACACTTCCACCTTTCACGTAGCAGGGCAGCCCCAGAAACCTCCCCTGCAAAGCACCCTTGCCTGCCGATGGATTCAAGCACTCAACGCCTACCTTACTGAGACCGCATTTCCAACAGCACCCTGTGCAGCGTCCGCCCGCTGTCACTACGTCCCCGTGGACAAGCCAACACAGCCTGACATCCGCTGCCTTCATCGCAAGCCTATTTAGTCCCCACGGCCACCCAGTCAGTACCCAGCCATCCGCATCCGAGGTGCCACCCGCCCACGGGTTGCCGCGTTGCCGTCGCACCTTCAAGACACGGGCAAAGGGCGCCCAGGCGCCGCATTCGCGACAACCGGCTCTCTCAGTGGGCAATCCTCAGACCAACGGCCCGATGTACTGTCACGCAACCATATATCCCCCGAAGCGAGCCCCTGCACAGTATCTCCACGCACTATGTGTGACGCACTACCAGTTGAAGCGCACGAGTACGGGGTAGCAGGTTCAACGTTACTCCTACGCGCCTGCTGTTCCCACGCAGCTTGCAGCAAGCTCAGGGGTCCTTGTTCCCTGAACTCCGCGATCAGACTCGGTCCCCCGCCACTCGTGTGCATGAAGGTGCCTCGCATCCTACACCCCGGCCCCCATGCACCAACAACGCCCTTTCACGCTTGGCCCACGTGAGCCGTGCAAGTGTCCGAATAAGCCTTAGCCACGCATTGGCACCTGGGAAACGGCGCCAATGCGGGCATGTCCCCTGCAGCACATGCCTGCCGTGCCCCATCCACCAGACCTACTTCTCCCCACTGCAAATGCTGCTATGGCGCGCTACCGCATCATACGGTACTGCCCTGCGTTCCTCCCACCGGCAACCCGCCCTTGCTACCCCGCAACCTACATCCCTTTCGTCCTCCCGTCGCGCCTACCTGTCGCGCCCGCTGCAACAGATTCAAGCTGGAGCCGGAGCCAGGCCCCCTGCGCCCGTCCCGTTCCCGCCCTCCCCTTCCTGTCCCCTCTCCCCTTCCGCCCCCTGCTGCTGCTCCCCCAACGCCGCCCCTTCCCCCTTCCCCTTCTTCCCCTCCATCAGCTCAAACAGCTGCACCAGATCGCCCACCACCTCGCCCTCCACCTCATCGTACGGCCGGTACGTGTGCAGGTCCTCGTCGTACACCTGCCATTTAGTCACGTGGTTGGTCAGCAGCCGCACGTTGAGGGTGGCCTCTGTGAGGTACGGCGCCAACCGCTCCTTCATCATGTCGTACGCGGCGCGGGCGTGGTAGAAGGGCATGCCCGGAGCAACGGCCTGGTGCGGAAGCGAACGAGAAATGGGAGTGATAAGGTAAACAAGCAAGGGGTAAAAAGCCAGGTGGCAGGAGGACATGCCCAGCGCCGCCGCTATGGGCTACGGATTAGGCCATATAACTGTGCCACAGCATCCCCAAATCGTCACGCCTTGCCCAGCTTTGGTCCCTCGTTCGGCATGCCAGCCCAAGTGCATGAACAGACGCCCAGGGTCTGCTGGTCCACTGTTTGCGCTCTGACTGGTAAGCAGCTCTGAGTGCAGTGAGCTGCGTGCAGATGGGCACCCACCCGCCGGCCCGTCCCACAAAGTCACAGCTCATGCCCCCTGCATCCAACCGCCCACCCATGCTTGGCCTTGCGCAGTCACGCACCCGCGGCAGCGCGCAGCTCTCTAGAAGCTGCCCAGCCTACCACTCGGTTCACCCAACACGCGCTTGCTGCCTGCTACTGGCGTTCCAGCAACTCCACGCAGTCGCTCACCCAGTCACAGCACCCAACCGCCCTGCCATGCTTGCCCTACGCAGTCCCTCATCTGCGGCAGCGCGCAGCTCCCTAGTAACGGCCCAGCCTACCACCCACTTCACCCAACACGCGTTTGCTCCCAGCTACCGGTATTCGAGCAACCCCATTTTAACCAGTCGCTCACCTGCGGCAGCGTGTAGTTGGCGTTGTTGAGCAGCGTCTCCAGCCAGCGCGGCAGGCGCACGGTGACGGTGCCGCAGATGGTGGCGCGGCCCCAGTCGTAGCCGTCGTTGGCGGCGCGGAAGGGGATGTGCGGCGCCGTGTGCTGCAGCAGCGACAGCGTGCCCATCCACGTGTGGAACACCAGCCAGGGCAGCAGCCAGCAGCTCACCACGGCTGCGCAGGAATGCAAGGGGGGTGGAAGGGGAGGAGAGGAGACAGGGGGTGAGAAGGAGGTTGAGGAGGCCGGTGGCGGGCATGTGGAGAGGCGTGGGTTGGGTAGAGGCGGGTGAGACGGGTTGCGGTGTGGGTGCTGCAAGGCTGTACAGCAGCAGGGCGTGGAAGTGGAGTTGGGTCGGGCCCAGAGAGCATTGACTGTCTTCCAATAAATTCCCCAAACCTACCGCCGCCGCATCATTAAAAGCCGCCATGGCCAGCGCGCCCAAATGCCCTTCTCAAAATGCCCTTCCCAAAACGTCCTTCCTCCTGGGAGTACGCAGGGCTCCCTAGACGTGCCGCCGTTACGGCCGTGGGCCAGCAGCGTAACGCGCAACACCCGCAAGCACCAGCCACCAACCATGCACCCCAGCTGACAAGCCCGTGCCAGGTGACCAGCCAAAGCCTTTGAGTGCCCCCCCGCCCCGATCAGTCCGTTGATGGGTTGGGGCCGCGATCTCCTTCCCCTATCTCAGCCACCCCAGCGCAACCCCCGTGAGCCACCCCCGCCGTTCCCACTCGGGCCACCCAAGCCGATCTGCTGCTGCTTGGCTCCAAGCTGAATCTACACACTATCCGTTGCCCTGCCTTCCTCGAATGTCACCCCCGGCCTTCCTCCAGTGTCAACCCCGGCCCACCTGACGCGCCGCCTGTGATGGCAATGGCCGGCAGCCCGAACCCAGCGAACAGCAGCGGCACCGCCCAGCTGATGGTGATCGCCAGCCGCGAGTTGGGCTCGAAGCGCCGCAGGTCGCACCCATCCCAGTGGCGCAGCCAGTGCCCCAGCGAGCCTAGCAGCATCTTCAGTGGCGTGGCAAGCAGCACCCGCCACGCGGCACGTGTCCATTTGCGCCCCTCCAGGATCGCGCCCGCCAGCTGCACCTTGGTGAGCGGGTGCCACCCCCACGTGTCCTCCCACAGCATGTTCATGTGCAGCAGGTGGTGCAGGTGGCCCAGGCGCCAGGAGTGTATGGCGTAGAGGGAGGGGGCCATGATGAGGGCGCCGAGGGAGTCCTGCAGCACGGGCGCCTGGGGCAGGAAGGAGAAGCGCGCGCACTCGGTGGCCACCTTGAACAGCCCCGTGTAGGCGGTGCCGATGACGATGGCGCACAGCAGCTGCTGCCACAGCGGGCAGATGGAGTGCCAGTACCATAGCCAGCCGTAGCCGGCGGCCATGACGGCCAGCGGCAGCGCGATGGACAGGGCTGCGCGGGCGGCGTCGAAGCCGAAGAACTGCGGCGGGAACATGGCGGCGAAGAGCTGCGGGGTGGTGCCCTCCGGCAGGTCCGCCCCCACGGCCGTGTAGCCCCACTCGTCGGCCAGGATGTACTTTTGGGTCTCCGGCACGCCGTCTAGCGAGGTGGCGGGCGGGATGGCAGGGGGTTCCTCGGATCCTGCTGCCGCCACCTGTTCCCCTGCGTCCGATGTGGAGGAGGACTGCTGCTGCTGCTGCTGCTGCTGCGCGAGCTCGGGGGTGTCTGCGCCCACCATAGCGCTCGGCGCTGGGCCTTGTGCGTCCGGATGCCCTCCGTTGGACGCGCTAGTGCTGCTGGCAGCTGTGCTAGCAGCTGGGGCAACGCCCTTGTCGCGGCTGCCACCCGTGCCTTCGTCCGACGCCGCTGCTGTCCCCGGCAGCGGGCCAGTGGCACTCCGGGGTCGAAGGTGGAAGGCCCCACCGTGGCGGTTGCTTCGGTGTGTACTGCAAGGTGAAAGCATCCCGCCGACTAGTGAGGGCCCGCAGGTGAGGGAGCCGCTGTGCCTCCGCGTGTGTACGCTGCCAGAGGAGGGGTGTTGCAGCCATTGTTGCTGCTGCTGCCCAGATCCTGCCGCTAGGGGTGCAGCCAACCGCCTAGAGCTTGCTGCAGGGCTGCTCAGTGGTGCCGGCGACCAGGCGGAGGCAACAGGACGTGATACGCTGCCACTCATCGGTACTGCCTGCCACGCGAAGTGCCGTTGCCCCGCGCCGGGGCAGCGCACGGCCGACGCCCCCGGTGCTGCCATGACCATATGGCTACGCCAGGCCGATCGGCCCCGCGAGCACCGATGAAGTGCGTCTCGTGTGCCTGCGTCCCAATGCCGTCCCCACTTAAATCCACTTTGCCAACCACGCGGCTCGGCTATAGATGCTTAGGTGTAGAGCAAGGTGCAACTGTGTTTGTGGCGCAGGAAGATCTGGAGCGCGGCAGTGCAGGAGAAGAATTATCAGCCGCCACGGCACAACCGCGGTGAGTACAGCTGGTCCATTTAACCACCTGCAGATCTTCCTCAGAAGGTTGTTGTAGCTCGTGGCACTAGGTAGAGCCGCAGGTGCCCAGAGCACAGCCCAAGTCGCGCAAGCCAAGTTTGGGGTGTCGCTTTAATGAAGCCGACATGCTGCCGTCATCCTATCTAGCATATATCAGGTAATAACAGCGATATTGGGAACGACTCAGGTCCCGTCTGCGCAGTGCGCCAGTGGAAATTGTTCTCGCTTCCGGTCAAAGAATGGAGCCCAGTGCGAGCATTTCAAGACAAGCAGTAGACAGGTTGGAATTGCAAAGCACTTCACATGGGATGAGACCATGGGAAAAGTGGACCTCCATGTTCGGCTTCCGTGCGTACCCCCGTGTGCGTCCCATGCTCCGCACCTGGCAGGGACCTGCGGCAACACCCATGGAAAGGCGCCATCGTGCGCACAGCCTCGAGTACGCCTGCAGCAGTTTGCAAGCGTGATCTTGGAGCCGAAGCCACTCCAGGGCCACCCGTCTGGGCTACCCCAAGCTGCTCGTGCGCTCACTACAAGGGTACAGCGCCCAGCTGCCCACGCGCAGAGCCAAGAGGTGGAACACGGCAGCCAAGGGAACTGAAGGGACAGACACACCGGTCAAACCAGGTCAAATGTGTACGTCAGCATGCTCCGTGCACCTAAAAGGTGCCCTTCTCACCTTTTGGGCCCGCCACCATGCCCCTGTGTCTGCTCCCCGCGTGCCGTGGGCTAGCCCTTTCACATGCATCTGCGTGCAGCAAATGTACTCAGCGCTTACAACGTCAGTAGACGTTCTAATACGTGCGATCTCTGCACAGCTGGGGTCGGTTGAGCAGTTGGCACACATGTGGGCCAGTCGTCCCACCTGGTCCCACCGACAAGGCTGCGCACCGTTGTTGAGAAACCCACACCCTCCTGGGCGCAACATCGATTGTAACATTAAGAGGGAACATTTTCGAGCACGCACGATGTGCCACACCGGAGCGGTGACGTGCAAGACTGGCCAGTTTTATTTGCCTCCAAGGTTGACCGGGGCTGCAACTGGAGACGGGTGCTGGCTGGGTTCTGGCCCCATGGCTACCGGTATTGCTGTGGGCCCGTGCTTGGAAGCTTATGTTTCAAGTTACCATATCCCCGCCGTGGCCGCTCATGTGCTCCAAGATATCCATCATGGGTGGGGTTGTATAACTGGGACCAGGGGACCCTGCCTGGAACCTCACGCCGAACCTAGCCGCACCGGAAGGGGGGACAGTCACTGTGTCGGGTGGCGTGGTGGCCCAGACGCAGGGGCGACGAACAATGGACATGCCGTCAGTATACCACATTAGACAGGGCGTTAGGCAGCTGCAAGTGTGGGTTAATGGCCGCGCAGGTGCAGCCTTCTGCTTGGACACCGCTCCATGCAGCGCCGCATGGCGCTCCGAGACCCGAAAAGACTAACTCTGAGCCGACCCAAGTCCCAGTTCCCTAGTTCTCCCAGTTCGCTCTATACCTTCCCCCAAATGATACCCATATCGTGATCCTTATACTCTGTGAACCATATAGTATAACCCGGGCCAAAGTGCGCGCTTCAGCTGCTGATCACAATCGGTCCAAGCAGCCCGCTCATGACTTAGCCTACTGTGATCAATTCGCATATACCGGCGGCCGTATATATTGACTCTAGCTGGCGCGGAGAGCAACACAACGCCGTTGCGTGCCACAGCTGCAGGTAGGTTGCACTGCTGCCAGGTGACAGGGCTGTGCCTAGCCATGTTGCATCTAAGTATATTTACCTTGATGCAGCGCACTCCGCACTGTGGCGCTTGTTTGGAAAGCACCAGCGCAACATCGTTGCCGCTTACTTGGCTGCAGGCCTTTCACGCGCTGCCTCTGGCTACAGTACTGCTATAGTTGGGCAGCATGGGGGCCTACGACGACGACTCAACGGGAAAATCGAAAATTACTGAGGCAAAGACCCGCTACAAGGTCCTTGCGGCGTTCTTCGCCATCGGGTTATGCTTGGGCGTCGTCATTGCAGAGCGTATCTATGTTCAAAAGCGGGCCGACATCCCGAAGCCACGGCAGTTGATCGACCGTTTAGAGACAGCCATGCATGTGGGCCATCACCCCGCTGCTCCACGCAACGAGCTGGAGGCTTACCTGATGAAGATAGCTCCCCAAAAAGAGCTGCTTCTCGCGGTGGCAAACAAGAACACCATGTGGGACGGCATGCTGGACACCTTCACCCGGGGCTTCAAACGGGCCAAGGTCAGCAACCATATGATCCTGGCGCTGGATCTGGAGACGCAGAAGTGGTGCTCAGACAACGGCATCAACGCCTACTACATGAACCTTACCGTCGCCAGCGCACAGGCGGGCACGGGGGACAACCACGCCGTGTCTGCCATGAAGTTCGGTATCCTGAAGCACTTTATTGAGCTGGGCTGGGCCGTACTGCTGTCGGACGTGGACATCTGCATCTTCCAGAACCCTTTCGACAACCTGTACCGCGACTCAGACGTGGAGGGCATGACGGACGGCTTCGACGAGCACACCGCGTACGGCTCAATCGAGGGCTTTGACGACCCGTCCATGGGCTGGGGCCGCTACGCCCAGTACTACAAGCACTTTAACCTCAACTCTGGCCTGTTCTACGTGAAGGCCAACAACCGCACCCTGGAGCTCATGACCCGCCTTGCCAACCGCCTTGCCAAGGAGAAGTATTGGGACCAGACAGCCTACAACGAGGAGATCTTCTTTCTGTCGCACGGCAGCTACAAGAGCCCCCAGGTCACGGTGCGTGTCATGGAGATTGACAAGTTCATGAACTCCAAGCGCCTGTTTAAGGACGTTCGCCACCGCCCTAAGGCGCAGCAGCCTCCCCTTCCCGTGACTGTGCACATCAACTACCATCCCGATAAGCACGAGCGCATGAAGGCTGTGGTGAAGTGGTACTTGGAGGGTGATGAGCACGCGTTGGATGCATTCCCGGGTGGCAGCGAGAAGGGCACGCGGTAAAGGCATACACTGCATTACTATGGCATTTCGTGTGGTAACATTGAGCGTGACGCATGGTACGAGGTAGGAGAGCGGCGGGATAGGGGTGTGCAGCGGACTAGCGCGTTACAACTTATGGTTGTTGCATGCTGAGCTGCTCGGGCTGGTTTTGTGCAGCATGGACGTTACTGCGATACAGGCGTGACCTAGCAGCGCATTAGCGCAGCTGTTTTTGTGACCCACATGTCCATGCACGAGTATGGCACTATCGACAGTGTGTCTGCGATCCAGCGTTACACTCTGGGCAAGAGCCGGGCCAGAACACACGCGACCGCCTTCTGGGCACATCGTGCACACGGTAGCCATCATCGAGTGTGTAGCAGGATACCATGGACCAGTGCACACAGGATGCTTGATGGAATTTAGCCATGCTACTGCAGCACTGCCTTGCACAGCGGGCAGCAAGCCCTGATCCTGAGCCACTCGTCCAGACACGCCGAGTGGTGGTAGTGTGTGCACTGGATGGCTTTTAGCTTGTCGCCCTGCTCGAAGTTGCCGAGGCAGATGCAGCACGTTTGCCCCAGCAGGGGCGATGTCGCGCTGCATGTTGTTGTAGGTATCCCCGAGATCGTGAGCGCGCTTGCACCTGGAGAGTGACGTGGTGGGGCGAGAGAGGCTTAGGCAGGCTGGGGTGTGTAGTGCGGTACCGGTAATGGCTGGATACTGCTATGCTTGCTTAATGCATTGCACCAATAGCCAAACGCCGTAAAGACTGCTTCATGAAGTGCGCTGCATGTCGGGAATGTAAGTAGCATCGGGACACAGAGCTGTTCTTGCTTTGTCGTGGGTTGAAAGGGAGTTCAGTACTGCAAAGCTGCTGGGGCTTACCCGGCACGCTGTCTGGCTGTGACCCCGCCTCGTTCCGGCGCGGAAAGGAACGCAGAACGCCGAGGAGTTGCCTGCAGGGCAGCGTGCATGCACACCAGGAATGACAGCAGACCGTGTCAGCAAGCTAGCACCACACAGAATCCGGGAAGTCGAATAGGGGCCAAATTCCAGAACAGTGGCCCTGTCCTTCAGCAACGGCACGCACGTGTCAGGACAAGCGGGACGGTATAAGGTGCTCCAACGCCCCAGTACCAGCAGGGTAGTACCAGTGCTGCAGCATCCCAAAATGCGAATCCCCTGGCCCGGAACCAGTGCAGCATGCCAGTATGCGCCCCTGAGATGCAGCCCTGCAGCGCCCTTGGCCACGCCTCCGCCCCGAACGAAATGCGCACACCCCAGCTGCAATTCCCAGCGCATCCCAGCCCTCCAGCCCCGGCCTGCCCCTACGTACACCTGGCCCCTCCTCACAGCCATGCCATGACACCAGGCCACACACTTCCTCCCAGAGCCCCTCCTTGCCCACACGCTCGCCCGCCCTGCCCCCGTGCCCAACCGCCGTGCCCCCCACCTGGCCATGCGGGACACCTCGTCCGCGCGCATGTCGGTGGCCGACACCGCCGCCGACACCGCCTGCAGCTCGTGGCTCTTGGAGAACAGCAGCGCCCGCGAGGCAGTGCGCATGTCCCGCAGCGAGTGCGCCAGCAGCTCCACCGCCTGCGCCACCGCCGACACCTGCAGCGGCGTGCCCTCCACCGCCGCCACCTCAGCCGTCAGCAGCTCCTGCAGCGCCGTCAGCTGCTGCTGCCGTAGCCTGACACGTGGCAGGTGGAGAAGGCAGGGGGTGTGGGGTGCAGTCAGGAAGTGACAGGGGGGCAGGGGTGCAAGAGAGGCAGAGGCATGCGCGCAGGCTACTGTGTCGCGTGTGATCACGTTAGCCCCAGCAGTTGCCAGTACGGGATGCAGCAGGCAGGGGTTATATGTTGCGTAGGGCGGGATTTGTCCATGGGGCAGCAATGTACAGCTGCGCCCCCCAGGGTATTGAGAATCAGAACGAAGTCGGCGCCATCAGGAAGGGCAGAACCCGGCCCCAAACCAGAAGGCAACCGCGTTGCGAACGCCGTGGGGCTTGCTTGGGATGGTGGGTGTGGTACGACACCCGATCGGAAGGGGTACCCCGTAACAAAGCTAAGTGGGAGCTTGCACAATCCCAGCACCATCTCTGCTGCGACCAAGACCGCACGACGCGTTTGACCGATTGGTTCGCTGCCGTACACGTCTCGGCTGTCCCCATTGCCATTCCCGTGCTTGTTGGTGCAAGGGGCAGCCACGTCGGTTCAATGGCTGCACAGGAGGGCCATGCCCATGCCACCGTGCCCTGTAAACCCTAAAGCACCTCCTTTACATATCATCTGCGGCCCTCCCAGGGCTTGACTCACTTTAGCTGCTGCATCCGCAACACCAGCAGCTGGTTGAGCGTCTCCGCCTGTTTCCGCTGCAGCAGCGCCACCTGCTGCACCACCCGCATCACGTTGGTCACGTGCACCTCCTCGTCGCCACCTTCCTCTCCTCCCCCCCCGCCACCATCGCCACTGCTGCTGCTGCCGCTGCTGCTGTTGAGAACAGGTGAGGCGGAGGACGACGCCCCCTGACCGCTGCCTGCGCGCTCCCCGTCGTCCCAGGCACCCCGCCCCTCCGTTTCCCCCTCCGACTCCTTCACCCCCTCTTCCGACTGCTGCGAATCCCACTGCTGTAACCCTTCCCGCTCGCCGTTAGGTTGCCGCCATCTGCATTGTTGCGGGGTGGGCCCCGCTAGGCCCGCCTGCTGATCCGGTCTGGGCAGCAGCCCTTGCCGAGCTGCTGGCAGCACGCGGCTGTGGCGGTCTAGTCCTGACTCGGGCGCCTCATCGCTGCCTAGCGGGTCATCAAGCACGCCTCTTCGTGCCGCTGATGCTTCGCCTTGAACAGCCTCATGCTCAGGGGGTCCTGCCGGAACCAGCTGTTGTCCGGCATCCCTCGTCAGGTTTAGAGAGGTGCCCAGCTGCGCGGATAAGCACCGTGCTCGCGCTATTGCTTCTTGTGCTCTTTGCAGATTGATGCTTATGGTATCCATGGCGGATGCACTAGCGAAACAGAGTAGGTCTCGTGCGCAAAATGTAGGTCGTTGCTACCTCATAAGGCGTGTAGGAGTGTAGTCCTTGAGCATTTACGAACGGTTTAGACCTCGCGTTGCACTGCGAATGGGCCTGGCCTGCGAAGGGCTGCAACAACACTTGCTAATGCGCACAAGGGGCCCGTGCCGTGCCGTGAGCTATGGGCCGATTCAGGCAGCAGTGTTCCAAGCTTCCCTGCGAGCCTGCAACGTGAACGCTTTACGCAATATATTGTATATGCCATAACCTAGTCAGTCCGCGTCTCGCGCTGTAACACATCAGTCGTTGTCGCCGGGTCGTGATAACCTACTGCGAGGATGCCGCCCGCAGCAGGACTACTACATAGTATGGCCAGGGGGATACTCTCAAGCTTTGGGCACGCGCGGTTGTCAGGTACGCTGAAGCGTTTAGCCTGGCGCACCGCCCGTGTGCTGTGCGCGGCTTGGCAGCAGCCCTTTGCACCCCCCGTTTTGACGCAACTCAAACCCTTTCATACATTCTCCGTAGGGGGGCCCCACTGGACTGCACCGTTGGCGGGAAGCGTGGCATGCCTTTCCACGACCAGGGGGCTACCGGCTGAGGCCCTGACGCCTACCACATTAGGCCAGGCAGCCTTGCCCCAATCAACGGGGCTAGGCCGGCAAGCGGGCGAGGAGAGCACACCCAGTACCAGCACAAGCAGCAGCAGCAGCGGTAGTGCTGGTGGCGGCAGCGGCCGTGGCAGCACCCACAGCACCAGCTTCCGGCGGGTGCAGTCCGAGCGGCGGGGGCAGCTCTTCTCCTCGCAGCCAGGGGTCGTCCACATCCTCAACACCTTCAACAACATCATCCTCACGTTGACAGACATGCAGGGATACATCCGGGCGACCAGCTCGGCGGGGCAGGCGGGGTACAAGGGCAGCAGGAAGTCTCAGCCGGTAGCTGCGGAGCGGGCTGCGGAGGAGCTGGCTAAGAAGGCGCTGCAGCTGGGTTACTCGAGCGTGCAGGTCCGGCTCAAGGGTCCGGGCAGCAACAAGCAGTACGCGGTGCAGTCGCTGGCGGCCGCGGGGCTGCGGATTACGAGCTTGGCGGACGTGACGCCCATCCCGTACAACGGGTGCAGGCCGCCCAAGAAGCGGAGGGTGTGAGGATGAGGAATGGGGCTGGCAGGATGGCAGGGCTTGGGGCTTGGGGCTTGTTTGCAGGGGTTTTTTTGGAGGCGTGAGCAGGGCGGGGTGGGAGTTTGGTTGGGGAGGAGGCTGAGGGCGTGGAGAGGTGCTTGCTGCAGGTGGCGGTGCAGGTGCAGGTGACAGTGCAGGTGACGGTACATGCTGGAGGCGGTTGTGTTGGTTGCTGCACGTCCCGCGCTAACTCGCACCTTTGTCGTTTGCCTGGGATTGTAGTGTTGCATAGTACCTTAGCTGCTACCATGAGCTGCCGCAAAGAGGACAGCTTCTTGCGCGCAAAGCTGGAATCCATACCGGATATGTAACTCTGTAAAGAACGCCTCGTTAGTCCTTAACTCACTGCAATCTAGTACTGCAAGATGTCGCAGCAGCCCAATGAACTGGGCGTTCGCGCTCAGGTGCGACCGCAGCACCGCTCGCGCCTTCGGGACATCGGGAGGTCTTCCGGCGATGCATCTAATCCGTAGCACGTCATCCCAACTGACTAGGTGCTGAATGTTGAGCCTCCGGGGCCGATACATCGTAACCGCCGGACAGTGGTCGCCAAGTTCATGCACGTAAGCGGGGGGGAGGGGCCCTTGGGGATGGGGATCGGGATCAGCAAGACCCCATCATGCAGCCATGAAGCGCAGATCAGGGCGCGAATTGTACATAAAGAGGGCTGGAAGGGGTGGCGCCAAAGCCTGCAATCACGCACAACACGGGTTGGAGGTGGGTAAAGGGGTACCACCACGCCGGAACGGGATTTGTGGGTGCGCGGTAGTGCAGAGGGCTCTCTGGCCTGGGTGGATGGGACGTGGCAGCATAATGCCGCTTGATGGGGCACGTAGAAAACGGGGAGGCAAGCGCACAGTGCTTTTTGAGGGGTTCCTCGGCGGTGGGGGCGGCACGCACGCGACAGCGACACGGAGGACCTGGGAAGGGGCCAGCGCCATGCGGGAACGACAGGACACAGCACCATGTGGGTGTTCAGGTGTTGGACAGTGAAATAGGGGTCGTCAACGCACCTTGGGGGAGGATCGGTGACGAGTAGCTGGTCGGCAGGCCAAAATCAGACGGGGCAGGTGGCCAGCGCGGGTGAAGGCATCAAGGTTCCATGGGTGCAGACTGCCACGCAAGCTGCTGCCGCCGAAGCGCAGGGCCCGATGCCTTACACGGGCCACAGGTCGCTACGCCAGTCCATAAGCTCATCATTTGCGCATACACCCTTGCCTGCACCCATTCCCGTAGCCCTTTCCCACGCCTCCTGCCCTCCTATTTCCTCACCTACCTTACTCCCCTGCGCAGCGCATCCCCAACTTCCGGGACCCCGCTGCCTCGTACAGCCTAGCCTTCGACCCCAAAGCCATCCAGCAGCAGCAGCAGGCCGCGGCTGCCGCCGCTGCTGCTGCCGCCGCCGCGGCCAACGAGCCTCCCAACCCCTTCAAGCGGAAGGAGGACCCCGTCAGCCGACTGCGGCCAGTGGCGGCACAGAACAACTCCAGCGAGTAAGTAGGCCCTCATCCGGCGGGGACTTGCCGGCGGTAGCCTTTGGGGCCTGCCTGTTGGTCATGGGGTGGCAGGCCCTGCTGTGTGTTGCGGGCCGTGGCATGGCAGGGCTGTCCAGTGTAGGGGTGCTGAGTGATAGCACGGGTGGTGGTGCTGCTGCTGAGTGCACGTCACGGCAGTTTGATGGCCGTGGCCTACAAAGGGCTGCGATGTGGAGAAGTGTGCTGTGCGTTCATGCCTTGCCTTGATGTATCTGCTCAAAGCTTCGGTTGAGTCGTGAGTGCGCCCGCGCGTCACCCTGCAGCAAGTTCCCGCTGGTGGTGGTCGAGCAGCGCGACGCGGGGGCGGCGCAGCAGCAGCAGCGCGGCGTGTCCAACCCCAACCCCACCGGCGGCGGCGGCAGCATCACCTACAAGGGGCTGCCGGAGCCGGGGGGCACCAACCCCGACGGAGCGCCGGTGCACTTCGTGCTGTTCAAGATGGGCAACCGCGTGTGCGCCTTCCCGGCGGACCAGTGGCTAGGCTTCAAGCCGCACATCGACAGGTGGGGCGCCGGAGTAGGGGGGATAATGCACCGAATAAGGTGTGTACCGTAGTACTAGTGACGTGTGTTCATTCCTCCTTATACATTGCATCCTTATGCCGGTACATCCCTGTGTCCCTTCCACGCCTCCAGGCGCTCGCTGGTGGACTCTGTGGCCGCTGCCGCCGCCGCCGCGGGCAAGGCCGCGCCCGCCCGCTCCGCGCCCGACCTGTTCGCCTCCCGCCTGGTGCCCAAGAGCATGCGGCTGGAGAAGCAGCGACAGGTGCAGTAGATGGGTGCACTGTGGGCGAGGCGCCTGAATAGACGTATGTGCGTAGAACATGTGCAGTTAAATTGTGCCAGAGGCACGGTACCTTGGGCCCCAGCGGCCGTCGCTGCTGTACCCTTCGGTGGTGCCTGGAGTCCGTACATACAAGGGACGTCACGGGGCCTCGCAGGCTGCCGTACACACGCCACCGTGCGCATGGCAAGTCCGCGCACACGTGTGGCTAAGACACCTACCTCACGCGAGGAGGACGAGGTGCACGAGCGGCAGGAAGGCACGCAACACACGCGCGCAGACCGTATCCGCAGTGCATCAGCAACACACGCGCGCCACGCTGGTGTCTGTGCACGCAGGAGGAGGAGGCCCGCGAGCGGCAGGAGCTCTCGAGACAGGAGACGCAGTGCATATGTGCAGACCGTATCCATGCTGCTGATACGTGGTAACACACAAGCGCCACGCCGACGTGTGTCTGTGCACGCAGGAGGAGGAGGCCCGCGAGCGGCAGGAGCAGGTGGCGGCTGGTCGGCTGCTGCCGCTGGCTGGTGCTGTGGACGACCTGGGGGGCGGCTTCGGGGCGGGGGGCGGCAAGCTGAAGCGATACGTGGACGAGGACGAGCTGGACGTGAGGATGCGGGGGAGGGGAGGGGGCACGGGGGGACCGCATGGGGGGCGGCGGGAGGACACAGAACGGGCGTGGTATTGCATTTGGCCAGGCTGAGACCGATAAGCCATTTGTGCGAGTGTGTGGATGGTGTTGGGATGACGCCGCACTGCGCGTAAGCCACCAGCATTGCACCTGATTTTCGCGGCTTCAGGGTCACGTAGCCGCAGCATGGCGCCTCGGTAAGCCTGCTGCGTACCTGCCTGTGCTTCTCATGCCACAGGCGGAGCTGTTCGGCGGCGACGAGGACGGAGACATGGACGGCCCGCCGGCAGGGAAGGGCGCAAAGGGCGGCAAGGGCGCCAAAAAAGGTGGGCTGCCGACTGCCACTGTCACAGCTGCCAAGACCTGCAATGCGCTAGTCACAGCAATATAGCAGCCACTGGCAGTGACGTCAGGGGGTACGCTTAAAATGCGAAAAAACCAATGACGTCAGGGGGCCCACCGGCCAGGTCCTGCGGGCGTCTCTGAGGCGCCGGCGCGTTGTGGCCGCAATGTGCCCGTGCGCCGTACCTGTACCTGTGCCGTGCCTGTACCTGCCGTACGTATGTGCCTGCATGCCGTGTGCACGCCTGCCGTACGTGCGGTACATGGCACGCAAGACCCGCACACGAGCGACACGGCTTGCAGTGTACAGTCTGGCTGAAAGTACTGTACATGCCACGTGGCTGTCGTACGCAGGGCGCGGGCGCGGGCGCACGGCGGATGGCGAGGACCTGGGCGAGGACGAGGTGCCTGAGGACCTGTACGCGGGGGCGGACGACGCGCTGAGGCCTGAGAAGCCCGACGAGGTGCGGAAAGTGTGTATTAGGGGTGTGGGCGTGGGGTGTGGGTGTGGGTATGTGACTAGAAAGGTGTAGGGGAGTGGGAGCCAGGGTGGCGGGGACGAGGGTGGGGGCGGACCACACCCTGAGCCCCGAGAAACTGGATCTTGGTGTCGGGGACAGGAACGGGGTGCGTGGCGTTTGGAGAGTGCCCTGTGGCAGTGCACAGGGGCCTCCAAGGTGCGGAGCTGCGGACCGAGGGCATGGGCATAGGCGGTGGCATGCACGGGACCGACACAGGCTGGGCTGGACAGGGAAGCTTTGCCGCATCACCGTAGCAGCACTTAAACCTGCATACACGTGCGTCTTGCGCAGACGGAGGACTCCGCGCACGAGTTCGTGTCTTGTATGGCATTTATGCGCTTACCGCATGCATGTGTGCGCTGTAAACTGTTTCCTTGTGCAGGCCGAGGACTGGGAGCACGAGTTCGAGTTTGCCGACGACGACCAGGACCAGGGGGCGGACGAGGTGTACGACGACGACCCAGGTGGGGGTGTGCGACTGTGCGTAAAGCGCAGGTGGGAGGGAGGGATGAGGCTGAGGTGGGGGCGAGGCCGGCCGCAGAGCGGCAAAGGTATCTGCGCAGCAGGCCGTTATGCGCTGTTGCCGGGCGCGGCACACCAGCGGGCCCGGTTGTTGCACCAGGGAGCCGGCACACAGCCCGACCACCTGGCACCCTGCCGTACGTTATGCCGTACACTTGCCGCGTATGTGCCTGCGCTGTATCACACAGGGCTGCGCAAGAAGCTGGGCATCGAGGGCGATGAGGAGGAGGAGAACGACGAGGACGAGCAGGTGGGGGTGGGGGCACGTGGTGGGGAGTTTGGCATGTAGCCGACTAGCCATGGGCATGGCTTTGATCCCCCGGGGTTGCAAACAGTTTCTACAGCTCGGCAGGGGGGCTAAACAGGAGAGAACCATGTGGCTGCAGTTTCATTTCCTGCCCTGGCTGTTGTCCAGAATCTGCAGGGCTTGTGACTGATCCTGTGGAGCTTACGCTTGCACTTTCTTTTCTGCGCGCAGGCCAAGAAGCTGCAAAAGCTCGGCGATCCCGACGACAGCGACGAGGAGGAGCGCGAGCGCAAGGAGAAGGAGGAGGCGGAGGCGGAGAAGGCGCGGCAGGAAGCGGCGGCGGCGGCGGTGGCGAGCGGCGGCGGGGAGGGCGGCGGCGCGGAGGATGACGGGGACGATGACGACCTGGACGAGGACGAGGAGGACGAGGACGAGGACATGGATGAGGAGGTGGGGAGGGCGTAGGGAGGGGGGGAAAGGGGAGGGGGGGAGGTGTGGGCGGGATAGCAGGAAGGTGCGACGCGGCGTGTGGGTAGGGGGTTGGGGCTTGGGAGCCCTCAGGAGCACAGTTGCACAGTGCTGGGATTGGACGGGATGTGGCTGCCGCAGGGTACGAGGAGGCATGCAGCTGAGGTTGCAAATGTCGCTAACCGCAGGAGCCCAAGCCGACACCTGCTCCACCCCGGCCACCGCCGGCGCCAACGCCAGCGGCGCCGGCGCCGGCGGCAGCGGCGGCGGCGGCCCCCGCGGCGGCCGCCACCGCTGGGACCAAGCGCAAGGCGGAGGATTCGCCGTCGCCCAGCCGACCCTCGCAGCCGCAGCAGCCGCAGCAGCAGCAACAACAACAACAGCAACAGGTGCGCGGCATGCATGCAAATCGCGGGGCTTGACCACACAACACATAACAATGCACGAGGGCAAGGCTAGGCTCGAGTTCGTGCAATCCGGTGTAGCAACATGCATCGTTGCCTCTCCCATCAACAGGGCGTCAAGCGCGCCCGTACAGCCACGCCACCGCCGCCCCAAGCGGCCGCCGCCGCCGCTGGCGCGCAGGCCGCCAAGGCCGCCGCCCAGCCGCCTGCAGCCGGCGCTGCGGCAGCGGCTCCAGCAGCCAAGCCCGCCGCCGCCGCAGGTGAGTCAAACGGGCCGTTGCCGTGTGACGCGGGTGATCCCCGCTTCAACATGGGCAAGGATGACTGGTAGTATGGCTCACGGCGAAGGCGTTAGTCCAGCTGCCTGAAAAAGCTTGGCGTGGTCTCACCCATCCTGCTGATCCTACGCCGTGCATGGCAGCTGCATGTGCGTACCCGTCCACCCGGACGGGCCAACGGGACAACCTCACCCGCCAAGACCTGCCGCCCAAGTACCTTAAACTGCTGAACGTGTTAATACACGCCCTGCCGTGTGCCCTATGGTGTGGCTGTCAGGTGCTGCAGGCGGCGCCGCCCCCCAGCCCGTCACGGCGGACGAGGTGACGGAGCTGCTGCGCCGCCAACCCAACGGCACCATGTCGTTCCAGGTGCGGATGGGGTGGAAGCGATTGGGGGTTGCAGCCTGCGGGGTATGGATCAGAGGCTGCAACATGGGCACTTGGGCAGGGCAAGGGAGCACTGGCGCAGCCCGCCGACCTTTCCCAAGCGGGAGCCTGCTTGGCTTACCCACCGCACGCACAGTTGCGCGTTTGGTACCTCCCTAGTCTACTGCTGTCCTGCTGTGAGTCACACTAGCACACTACTGGCGCACACGGCTTGCGTACGTCACCGGTACACGTGACTGCAGCGCCTCGTGGCGCCCTGTTGGTCCCTCGCTGGCTGCAGGAGACTACGCTGCAGTTCCGTGAAAGTACGTTGAGGTTATGATGTGTTAGTAACCACATGACACGTTTCGGCCGTGCCTCCTCGTGCCGCAGGAGTTTACGGTGCACTTCCGCAAGCGCACGCCCACGCCCGAGCTTCGCGACGCGCTCAAGCGGCTGACGGTGTCGCTGTGTAAGTCCTCCAAGAACGAGGCGGGGGTGCTCATGGTGTCGCTGAAGGCCGATAAGAAATGAGGGCAGGGCCAAATGCTGCACACCAGCGTGCACGAGGTGCAACGGCGCAAGATGCGGTCAGGGGAGTGCAACTGGCGTGGTGCGCAAGGGGGCTGCCTTGGTGGTGCATGCGCACCGAAGTTCAAGAGCAACACCGGCCACGAGGTGGAGGGGGGTTGTCCATAGGCACCTGGATAGGTGCCGTACCGTGGAGGTTGCTTCCTACATGGGCGTCCAATTTGGACACGCTTGGAAAGGTGTCGGTTGGGCGGAGGGCGCAGCAGCGCTTGAGTTGCAGTTGGCGGTTGGCTTGACTAGCCGTTGACTATCGCACCCAGTGTGGCACTTGAGGGCGGCTGCAGGGTTGGAGCTTCGGTGAGTTGCCCTTGGCTGGCGTTGCGAGGGGGCGCTTTGCTGTCGGGAGGCTGACCCTGGGAGGGGCGCATTTGCTTACGGAAGACCCAATCGGTTGCACTAGGCAGCGCAGATCCACGTTATGCACGGTTATGGGCGCTGCTTCTGTGTCGTTTGGAGGGTCGCTTGCACGCGGTGGCTGTTCGGCGCTGCATGAGCCCCCAACAATGTTGGGGGTAGGCAACATACAGCACCGCGCACAACACAGGCCTGAAACCGGACACGCCTCCACGCTGGCTGCAATTGGGCAAATGGACGTGCCTTACCGCCATCTGAGCACCCGAGGATATTCCGGTGCCTTCGCAGGAGTTTTGTAATGAGAGCGCCTGTCGGCTAGGCAGGGGCCGTACGGCACGGCAGTACTGTACACTGCTCTCTGCCCGCCTCTTTGTGCTCCCATGCACGCACGAAGCCACCAGCTCCAACCGCGTCGCACGGTTATCGTAAACACTTCCTAGCTTCTCCCCTGCTTCCCAGCGCTACGGGAGTTGCCTTGCTAAACCTCTGGCTGGTCATACTGGCGCTCCAGGATACTCTTGAATGGTGAGTGCCTGACGTCAGCAATGGTTGGGTGGTGCAGGGCGGTGGTAATAGGCGAGGAGCTGGGAGCTGGGAGCGGCCAACCTGGGGCCTTGTCTGAGATCCATGGGGCCTGGTACGACAGGGAAGCGATTGTAGGAAGCCCATGTGCATGTTACATACCCGGAGAAGAGTCCACCACGATAAGGAGACTGGGGGCCCCCCTCCTGGCTCTGTGCGGGCGCGGAATCAGCGCCCGACCATGTGTGATTGCCGGTGGGGGTAAGGGCCCTGCTGGCGGGTGGAAGCCCGCTAGCCTGGACCGGTTTCAAGCACCGCCAGTCTGTGACTGAAACAAAGGAAGAATCAAGAGCCCACATCGCGACGTATCCATTTCAAAATGAAAAGCTGCCGAGGCTCACTGCACGTCGCTCGACTAGGCAGCACCCTCTCGAGGGGGCAGCGGGACAGCCGTCCACACCCCAGTGCCGCCTGCTTGTGTCGATCAGCACTCCCACACAATTACGAACGAAACAACTCTCCTTACAAAGAACAGGACAATGAACAAGGCCCGACAGACCAGTCCTCTACAGCGCCGCATTACTGGGTTGCACGCTTGCACCTGAGCTCCCCGCCTACAGGCAAGCTAAGGAACGACCTGAATTGCGCCCGCGCGCCTGGGCCCACACGTACACCAGTCGCACCACCACACGAAACAAAGCACACAGTACAACATTTACCGAGGACCACAGCTACGCACAGGGCAGGCTCAGGGCACGCCTGCCTACCGCCGCAGCCCTTCACACCGACCAACCGGCTCACGATGCGGGTCCGCCGTCGCCTTCTGTGCGGCCGCCAGCTTCTACCAGCTTCCTGCAGCTTTCAGCAGCTTCCTCCTTTACGCACTACCCAGCTTGCACTGCTGCATGGCGTCGAAGTACCACTGGCACACGCCCATGTCGCCGCTGTGCTTGCTCATGCACTCGGCAAAGGCCTTGACCTGGCCCGCGCAGGGGCCCTCGGCCGGGGGCGCGGACGCGTACATGGGGGCGGCGGGGGCGGGGGCCGCGGGCTCCGGGGCGTTCTGGTGCTCGTGCACCACGGTGCGGGGGCCCATGAAGGAGTCCACTGCACGGTGGGCGATGGCGCTGCCGGTGCCCAGCGCCGCGCCTATGCTCGGAAGGGGAGTGGACATTAGGGGGTGGCAGGGGGTGAAGAGCGTCAATGCGAGGACTCTGTGGGTGCGGGAACCTTGTGGTGGTGAGGAAGGATGGTATGGGTGGAAGGAGCTGCGGCGACAGCAAAGGTACCGGGTGACTTGTGATGGGGAAAGGCGTCAAGGGCAGCCGAGACGCTGTTCAGAGGGTGACCCGACCGAGACGCTGTCGGACCCCTGACCTGCCCTGACCCCGACCCCGACCCACAGCCTCCAAAACCCACCCTGGACGACCGTGCCGATGAGGCCGGACATGATGCCACCGCCGCCAGAAGCGACAGCAGGGGGCGCAGCGGAGGCTGCAGGGGAAAGAGAACGCGCGTTAGAAGGATCTCGAGAGTCAAGCCATCGAAAACACGACAGAGCCCATACAGGCGGATAGTGGCCACACCAAGCAGAGTAGCTGGTACGTATTTGTCTTTTACTTACGAGGAGCCGACATCGGAGGAGGGGCAGTGTGCTGTGGAGCAGCGGGACGAGAGAACCAGCCCCCGCTGCTCTGGGGCGCAGCGGGAGTTGCCGTCGACGAGGAAGAGGAGGGAGCAGGTGGAGGCGGAGAAGACGCAGCCGGCTTCGGGCGAGAAGCGGCCGCGGAGGCAGAGCGCGAAGGCGCGGGGGCTACGCGGACAGGCACGAAGGCGTGGCAACATCGTGAGACCAGGGCAAGAGTCAGGCTACTAAGCTGACAGAGAGGAACGAATGTGGGTTGCAGATGGCATGATTGTAGCTGCTGCACGCTATGTCAGCTTTCCCAGAGAGTGACAACGTCAGCGCATCAATTATACCTACCGGAGCGCTGGCGGGGCATCTTTCAAGCAGGTATAGCAACTGGGTGTGACTGGCTTTGTAAAGTAATTACAGTGGATAGTGGACAGGCCCGTCGTTATGGGGTGGCAGCCAAGGTAAATGCAACTTTGCCCCATGCACCATGGAGCGTGGTGCCAACCACGACAAGATAACTGGTGATAAGTGATATTATTATATTGTATAATAAAAGCATCATTAACTCTACGTTACGCTAGCGGTGGTGTTTAATGAACATAAGGATGTTTGTTCGTTTTCCTTACGCAACCCGAGCGAGAACGGGTCTTTGGTCCTATAGATAGCATAATGCGGTCACAGTAACCCATATAAGCCTCGGCTGGGCTGCGTGTTGAGGCATGGAGAGGCTCGACGAGGAGGTAGAGGGAGAGGAGGTAGAAGGAGAAGTTGACGAACCTATCCGGTTCTCGCAGCAGCAACCTTCTCAGACAGAACAGCCACCGCCGGAGGGCGAGGGGTGAGCTCTGGCAAAGGCTTACGGCATGCAGTTCTTTGTTTACTTATCCACGGCCCCTCCCACAAGCCACGAGAGACGTTACGCAAAGGCGTTTGATTAGTCTTGTTGTCAAGTCCACACGCGGATGTTCACACCTCACATGCTCTGGTTGTTGTCTTCGGCCTACAGCAGCGGCAAGAAGAAGAAGGGGGCAAAGCGGAAAAAGCCCCTGCCCCCAATCCGGATCAACCTTAGTGCGTGCAAATATGATGTCCGTAAGTGGGGGTGGAGACCCTGGCGCCTGGGAGCGCGTGGGGAGGAGGGGGGGCCCTGTGACCTCAGGGGCAGACGTACTGAACGGCAGTGCCTGTCGAAAGGGGGCATCAGCCACGGCACAACATACCAAGTCTTGTACCCTTGCCGCAAAAGCATCACGTCAGGATCGTGGGGCGCTCTGGCCTCTGCACTTGGCGTTGGGGGGCCGGCCCTGCTCCCTGTGTCGACCCGTTGCACTGGGACCCTGGCGCCGGCCCGCAGTGCGCATCGTGCAACGGAAGCTGGGGTGGAGAGAGGTCGGCGACGAAGAAGACTGGGAGGTGCGCAGCACTCGAGTGTGTGCTGTTGTGGTGCTCACTCAGCTGAGAGCCTACCTGCGTAGAGTGCCTCCCGGTAGCAGGGACGGAAACTTAGGGGTACGGGGTGTGAGCTCTTGTGCGTGGCTCACACAACTGAGGATGGGGAGGCAGCACATGCACGGGGGGCAAACACAGCAGCTCCGCTGACCGTGCCCGCCGAGCGCCCCAAAGAGAACACCCTTGCACCTCTGCTCTCATGCAACTCATTCCCCTCCCACCCCCAGGTGTACTGGACGGACACATCCGTCAGCATCGAACGGGTCATGAAGCTGTCGCGGACGCAGGTGCGGCGTGGTGGCGAGCGTCACAGGGCAGTTTCCCAGCTAACTGCATCTACCGTGTGTGGCGTGCGTGTGGCTGAGGGCCCTGCTTTTGCAACGATTGCCCAGCTCCCCTACGTACTACGCGTTCCCTGGGGCCGCCACGACGGTGGGGGCCCAAAGTGTGTGCTATCGCACCGCCCAGCACGCCGGGTGGCAACAGCCCGCAGCCTGCGGCCTGCACGGGCCGTGCCAGTGGCCGGCCTGTGCCTCCCTGAAACATTGGACTGGGCGCACCTCAGCACACAGCAGCGGCTTCGGTGAGCTCAGTACAGCAATCCGCGGGAGGGCAGGCCGACACCGCCCTCAGGCGGGAGGGGAGCAGCGGGAGACGCGCCAAGGCGCGGTCCCGACGGCGGGCTTGATGCGCTTTGCAACCAGCAGGGGTGGCAAGCACCGCCCAGGGCGGGCGGCTGCCGGCCGGGGTGCGGAGGGTGTCACCAACCCAGCCACCATTTCATGTCGGGCGGCGACCAGTGACGTGGAGGCTCCTCTGGAGGCGTACTGGAGGAGCTGTAGGAAGTGGGGCTGGGGTGGTGGCGGTCGGGGGACGGCGAGGCCGCGCGGCAGCAGCTGGCAGGCAGCCAGGCGGGGGCGACCAGGTCCTTATCCGCCTGCAGTCAGGGAGCGCCTGGTGCCGCCTGCGCTGACGGGGTGGCACGTGGACACCGCTAACCGCTGGTGGCAGCATGCTGGCAGCTACAGGAGTTCTGGGACGCAAAGGGCGTCAGGCAAGGAGCACACGTGCCGGCAGCGTGGAGGGTTTGGGTTTGGCAGGAAGGGTATCGGACGGCCGCACAGCAGTGCGTGGCGAAGGTTTCGGCGTCTGGCGCCGTGCCGGGCGCAGCAGCGGGGTGACGCGGGCGGTATGAAGTTGGTTGCAGCCGCCTGTAGTGGGCCCCATTGGTCCACTGCGTCCAGCACGCGCAGCGGCGGGCTTACATCAAGTTATTGGTCACGCGGTCACGCGGTTACTTGTCACATAGACGAGGACGCGTTACGTGCTAGGAGCTGGGGGATTGCGCGGCGCCGTACGCGTACGCTGCCGTACGCCGCGTGGCGCGGACACCCCGCCTCACGGGGAAGTCTGTGGCACAGGCGCTGCAGCTTTAAAGCCAGGACCGCAGCTGCCAGGCAACAGCGGCGCTGTCACACCGCCACCACCACCACTTCCCTGCCCTGGCTCCGGAGCTGCTTTGGCCTTCGCCGTATGGCTCCTTCGCCTGTTGGGGCCCTAGCCCTGTTCCAGCGGGGGCTGAGCAACGCGCCCTTTGGGCATATATTGAGAAAGAGGAACGTCTTTTAGACAGAGAAGCGGCGCCGCCGCGGGCTACCACGGAGGCAAAAGAGCCCCCTTTCCAAAACGGGCCCCAGCCTCGGCCCCAGGGGGCTCCGGCGCCGCCTAGGGCCGCCGCCGAGGCAGGAGCCCGTTGGAGTGTGGGCCTGGCACCCTCCACCCACCTGCCGCCACCACGCTGTGACCCGCTGCAGTTGCTGACCGGGACTGCCCGAGCCGCCTTCACTGCTGCTGCTGCTGATACTGTTGCCTGCTTTCCCCTCCGCCCCTCCCGCTGTTGCTGTGTTTCGTGTCTGCAGAAGATCAACCACTTCAGCGGCATGCTGGAGATCTGCCGCAAGCGGGCCATGGCGCGCAACCTGATGAAGATGGCGCGCGTGTTCCCGCAGCACTACGACTTCTTCCCAAAGACCTTCATCCTACCCAGCGACAGGGAGGTGCGTTTGCGGGCACGAGTGCGAGCTGTTTAGTGCAACAACGCCGCCCTGAACCCTCTCTGCTCATCAGTAGTTGAGTGTATTACACTAACCACCATCCAGTCCGCCCACTCGTTTTGCGTCAAGAAACGGCGAGCGACATTGTCTCATCGACCTCACTTCGTCTTTCCTCTGCCGCAGGAGTTTCTGGCCGACATCCGCGCGCGCGGCAAGAAGCAGGTGTACATCCTCAAGCCGGACGCAGGGTGCCAGGGCAAGGGCATCCGCCTGGTGCAGGGAGGCAAGGAGGAGGTGAGGGCAGGGGGCGTCGGGCCGCACACGGGAGGGGAGGTTATGCTGGCGGCGCGGGAACTTCCACATGGGTTTATGAATTGTGGCTTGGTGGCTAAGCCCTGGGCGCTAGGGCGCGGCCAGGATTTGCTTCATGTGGCCTGCGATATGCTGGCGTGCTAGCATTGCGCGTCGCCGTTCCCCACCCGCGCCGTGCGTGTAGCTGTTCCCCCAAGAGCATAATCAAGCACGTTTAACCAACCCTTTGCTCAAACTTAAAACCCCCGTTCCCACCAGGTTGTCGTCCGCGTGCTGGGCGAGATGGCCACACCCAACGTGGTGGCACAGCACTACCTAACGCAGCCGCTGCTGCTGCACGTAAGTACAGAAAGCATGGCAGTCGGCAGCAGCAGCACGCCAGCAGCACACCCAGCACACCACGACTCCCGGCGCCCCAGACGAGCACGACGTGCACAAGGCGCCCAACCCGCGGACTGGCAGCAGTGCATGCCAGCTGTACACCTGGTACGCCTACCACCAAAGGTGCTGTAGGGGCTGACCACCTGATGGTTTGGTGGCTTCGCAGGGCTACAAGTTCGACCTGCGCATCTACGCGCTGGTGCTGTCGTGCGACCCCCTGCGCGTGTTCCTCTTCCACGAGGGCCTCGCCCGGTGAGGGGGCTGGGCAACGCACTGTCTTGTTGGGCACAACTGGCACGCAATGTCAGCTTTGCTGAAAGCGATGGGGTTTGTGCTGCGATCCACTGGCGGCACTGTACAGGTGCACACTGCCTGTGGTGGTGCTGGACTCGTCTCACGCTGTTAAGTGCTCTTCCGCTCCAGGGGTCTCCTGTTGCCGTACCTTACTACCCCGCCTCTACATCCCCCCACCCCCACCCCACAGCATCTGCACTGAGAAGTACTCCCCGCCCAAGGCCTCCAACCTGGACGTGTCCTTCATGCACCTCACCAACTACGCAGTCAACAAAAAGAACGAGGCGTTCGTGCAGGTGAATGCGGCAAAGGGGAAAGGGCAGTACAGGGGAAAGCGAAGCATCACCGGGACCAGAAAGGAGAAGGGGCATGGGGAAGAGCCCATGGGGCTTCTACCCAAATGGCGCAGGCCCTGGGGATGCGGCCCCTTGCTCGCATCTAACAGCTGGGGTCCTTTGGCACGGGTGCTGCCACCACAACGTGCGGTAGAACGGCTCGCGTCTCGTTGTAACCCACGTCACGTTGTTTACGCCCGCCCTCCCGTTCGTTGCAGCACCCCCCTTCCTTAAGTGCCTTCCTTTCCCGCCCTTCGCTTCTCTGTCTCCACTTCCTGTTCCTGTATTCTGCCTCCTCGTCCTTCCCTTTTCGAGATTTCCCATGCTCACTGCCCGCCCTCCTGCGCCCCGCCCTGCCTCTCCGCCCCTCCCCCGCAAAGGCCCATGCTGCCGGCGATGGCGGTGACGATGGCGGCGAGGACGCCAGCAAGTGGTGCCTGGCGCAGCTAAGACACTACATGGAGGGGCAAGGTGGGGCTAGGGGGCGGGCGGGCTGACGGTGGGTTAGAGCGCGGGGGCAGACAGGGCACTGCCGGGAGGCACAGGGTTGGGCCGGGAGGGATGAGGGAGAGCGGGGAAGGGCAGAAGCAGAAGGGGCACTACCTGGTAGCGGCAGGGTGGGGCGGGGATACGCATGTAGCGCGGGAAACCGTACAGGGTGGGGGTACGTGGTGGGGGTACGTGGTGGGGGTACCTGCGCACCTTCTGGGGCCGAACGTGGTGGGCGCGAGGAAAGGGGCAACCGCCTGGAAGCAGAGGTCGCAGTGGGCTGGACAAAGGGTGCAGGGCCGGGCGGGGCAGTCGCGGCGTAAGTGTCGATGTATACCGGAGAAGTATTCCCCGCCTTGCTGCAGTGCGAGCGTCTGCCTGCTCATGGACCCGTGCGACACCCCCCGTCCCCCACCTCGTTGCCGTCCCCCACCCCGCTGCGACCCGACCCCCAGGCCACAGCTGGTCCAAGGTGTGGGGTGACATCGCCGACCTTATCATCAAGTCGCTGTGCAGCGTGCAGCCGGTGCTGCGGAACAACTACCGCTCCGTGCTGCCGCCCGACAACGACGGATTCAGGTGAGGCGGTCGTGCGAGGCGGGCAAGGGAAGAGGCAGCATGAGGTGATATGATTGACACCTTTGTTGGTCCACTGGGTCAACAGTGTGCATCGCCTGCATCCTTACCGCGTAACCGACCCCACGCACCCCTGCCGCCAGCTGCTTCGAGATCCTGGGGTACGACATCATGCTGGACGACCAGCTGCGGCCCTGGCTCATAGAGGTGCGTTTTTCAGGGGTGTATTAAAGTGCATTTATGGGTTACAGGACCAACGCGCAGTTTCGGCGCTTGCCGGGCGCGAGCGCGACGCATCCTGGAATGATAGGACCGTGCCTGGTTTGGAACCTCCCCTCTGCTCATTCCTATCGAAACCGAAGCAGCCAGCCCCCCCTTCCCCCGACACACACGCGTGCGCAGGTGAACCACTCCCCCTCCTTCACCATGTATCAGTCTGTACCAGTCTAAGACCAAAGCTGTGACGGTGTAGGACGGAACCTGGTCTTGGAGGAGGGGTTGACATGTCCGCGTATGTGTATGTGGTGGATGGGGGCGCATCCATGGGCTCCGTGTGCATGGGCCATGCGGCGGATGCCATACGACGTGCGATGCCCGCTCGCAAAATACCCGGTTTTGAGTTTTGCCCTGCGCGCTCTTGCCGAAAGCGAGTTGGCGAGACCCCGCCCCGCCGACACACAAACGTGCGCAGGTGAACCACTCCCCCTCCTTCACGTGCGACTCCCCCCTGGACCTGTCCATCAAGGAGGAGCTCATCAGCACGGCGCTGGACCTGGTGAGCAAGGGCGATGGGTTGGGTTGGTGTGGTTTGGTTTTGAGTCTGGTGGAAAGGGTACACTTAAGTGGACAACAGAAGCTGCAGGCGCTAAAGCTGCTGGGGCGGGGGCCCAGGTGTCAGCGTGGTGGTTACCGTGGAGCGGCAAAGTAACAGATACGTCAGCGTGGGAGTGGGGGGCAGGGTGGATAAGGATGGAGAAAAGTAGCCTGAAGCATGTGCCGTAGCGGTGAGGCAACTATCCGCACCCCCGCCCTGCCCAGGTGCGTGTGGACCCCAAGCTGATCCAGAAGACCAAGAAGGCGGAGCGCCGTGCGGCCGCCTCTCGGCTGCTGGAGCCCATGCAGAAGAAGAAGCTGGCGGCAGCTGGGGCGGACAAGGGGGCGGACAGGGGGAGCAGCAACGCAGGGGGTGGCGGCACGGCGGGTGGCGGTGGGGAGGGGGACGAGGCGGAGGGCGGGACGGGCGGCGCGGGGGCGGGGGGCGGCGGCAGTGGCGGGCTGGCGAAGCCGCGGACACCGGAGGAGTATGAGGCGTGGAGGTGCGTTTGTTGGAAAAACAGGCGGGCCCAGCGAGACAGGGGCCGTGCTTGTAGCTGCGCGCCTTGTCCTCCTGCCTCCGCTTCACGCCCCCAGGGCCAAGATGATGACCGCCGGGCGACGGTCCACTGCCATCCTCCTTACCCTATGTGCCTTCCCGCCTGCCCTGCCCCAGGTCGAATGTGCTTTTTACTTAGCGATGAGGGAGGAGTTAGCGGGTGGTCACCAACAAGCCCACCATGTGCCTGCCCTGCCCGCAGGTCCAAGGTGCTGGCCGCCCGCGAGCGCTACGAGGCCAAGCACAGCGGCAACTTCACACGCATCTACCCCTCGCCGGACCCCGCCAAGCAGGCGCTGTACGAGGAGCTGCTGAGGGTAGGGGGGCAGGGGTGCGGGGTGAGGCCGACGGGGGCCGACAGCCGGGAGCGGGGCGGGGGCGGGGCGGGGTGCTGTTGAGGTGGATACACAGGCTGAGGCGGGGCTCAGTTGCCAAGGTGTTGAAGCTCTAGGCAGACGGCAGGTGTGCACGGGGCGGTTGAGGGGGCAGCCACGGCCAAGTGCCGAGGACGAGGATTGGGTAGGTGGGAGAGGGCATGGGAGAAGGCGGACGTGAATGCGGCAAGGCGGTGCGGAGTGCTGAGGGTGGGGGACAGTGAGAGGCGGGGTAGCATGGGTCGTGGAGCTCCGCCAGGCCCCTTGGGCGGCGGCACAGGCCTGAAGGCGTGTGACCCTGCGCTCTTCAGCGGCGGACCCCATGACCCACTGCCCTCCCTCGCTGCCCTCTTGTGGATGTAGGGCGCTGCCGAGATCTACCAGTCCTCCTTCCAGTCGCGCGCCAAGAGGCCTGAGGCGGCAGATGACAAGAAAAAGAAGGTACGGCGGTGGTCACGCGCCAGCCTACCCTGACACAACGGACGCGTTCCAAGCGCGCGTTGTGGCTGGCCTCCTTCGACCTTCGATTGTGGTGGTCTTGGTGACTTCCTGTGCTGTACTGTTGTTGATGACTGCAAAAGTTTCACCTGTGACACGGCCTCAGGCAATACTATCCAGATGTGATGGCAACTAACAGTTGCCGTGTGCACATCCAGATGTCCCTGCTTCCTTGCAGATTTGAATCCTATATCCCATAGGAGTAAGACTATCTTCGGTTTATTCCCGCAGGACGACTTCGAGACGGAGTACCAGAAGGCGGAGCGGGCCAAGGCCAAGGCGCTGCGGGACAAGCTGGCACAGCAGGCGGCGGAGAGGCGCAAGTCCAAGCAGGTGTGCGGAGAGGGGCCCCTGTGACTGTGTGGAGCCCTAAGCCAGAGGAAGTACCCTCCAACCCTTGCAACTGCTGTTGCTTTACGCGGGCCTGGGCTTAAACATGCCATTCCTTGTACGGTACTCTTGTCTGATACGCGTGCACTGGCTCCCTGCCTACGCTCTTTCTCTCTTCGCCACACAGCTCATGCAGGCGCAGCAGGACCCGCAGCGGCCGGCCCTGCCGGCGTACCTCAGCCCACCGCCGTACCTGTCGCCACCCGGCATCGCCGCGTACGGCATCAACGGCGGCACAGGCAGTACCGGCAGCTTCACGCAGCCGGGCTCCGCTCACAGCACGCCGCAGTACACGACCCTCCTGCCTTCATCGCCGTACCAATACCCGTACCCGTACCAGCATTACGAGACGGCGGTTGGGGCCGTACATCAGGGTGCGGGTGCCGCTCACCATGGTCTGTCGGTTGCGGCGGCTCAGTACGGCAGCGCGGTGGGACGTACGGCGGAGCTGTACGGCGAGCGCAGCGACGGCGCGTGCAGCGTAAGCAGCAGTCGACCCATGTCAGCAATCAGCATAGGCAGTGCCATGGCAGACGGCCTGCATTCGTACGGCGGCCATCCTGCGCTCAGGCTGTACTCTGCCGGCCGTACAGCTGTCGTGCGGTCAGCATCCCCGGCGGCTGCGGCCGCCGCCAGCGGGCGCAACAGCCCCATGCCGCCGGCGGCCGCACACGGCGCCGCTTCCGGCTCCAGTGCTGCCCAGCAGCAGCACCCAAGCAATGCAAGTACAACACAACAACAACAGGGGGCTTTGCCCCCGAACCCCTTTCTGGGCTCCGCACTCCGGCGTCCCGCCTCCGCCACCTCCCGCGCTGGGGGAGCCGGCGGGGGCGGCGGGGGCGGGGCCGGGCACGAGGGACCCCCAGAGTGGGGCCCGCACCAGCAGCAGGGGGCGGCGGCTGTCGCTGCTGGAGGCGCTCCAGGGCTCGCACGCAGCGGCAGCACTGTCGGAGGCGGCAGCGGCAGCAGCAGCGCATATCCACACGGCGGCTACCCCGGAGGTAGCGCAGCGCTCCAGCAGCTGCAGCAGCTCCAAGCAGCAGCAGCAGCACTCGCCGCGGCGCAGGCCGTCGGGCCGGCGCCAGGGGCAGGCGGCGGGTTCCTGCAGTTCGGCGTGTCGGCCGGAAGCGCCCACAACCACGTCCGGGCAGCGCACAGCTCAGCCCTTGAAGCTCCCGGAACTGCAGGTGCGTGGTGCGGGGTTTGGGTGGTCCCGGCATTGGTGCCGCTTTTACTGCAGAGCGCGGCGAAAAAGGGCGAGGGTGCACACGCTGTGCGCGTATTGTGCTGGGCCTTGTGCACGCCCTCAATGCTAACGTGCTTACGCCATATGATGACCTACCTATTGACTGGTTAACTCCCAGGAGCCGTATGCCAATGTTTTTGGGCGTACCCCGGCGTCCGTCCACACCTGCCTTCTCGCCTCCCTAATCCTATCTTGCGACATGGTTTGGTAACCCTGCACATGAACTACACCTGCCCCTGCAGCTGGCGGCGGTGCCGATGCGCCTGCAGCCGAGCAAGGCCCGGGGCCGCCCGCCGCCCCGGGCGCCCGCGGCCTCCACGTCTCCGGCAGCCGTCCTCCTTCCGCCTCTGCTGCCCCCGCCAGCATCCGGGACAAGCTGCAGCCGCCAGCCGCCGCCGCAGCCGCAGCCGCCACCGCAGCCGGCGGCGGCGGCGAAAGAGGCGCAGGAGGCAGTGCTCTCGGGCTGGGACGTGGCAGGCAGCATCTTTCCGTCCCTCAGGTGAACCTCAGCAACGCTGGCAGCACCGCAGCCGCAGCGGCGGTGGCGGCGACCTGGGACGCCGCCGTCAGCGCCGCCGCTGGCGCCAGCGGCAGCGACCCCTCCGCCGCCGCGCAGTACCTAGCCGCCGTCCGCCCGCGGCCACTCAGCGCCGGCCCGCGCAACGCGGCCTCGCGACCGCTATCCAGCGGCGGCAACGGTGGCGGGGCGCAAAGCCACCCAATGTCCCCCACCGTCGGCGCCGCCGGCGCCGCCACCGCTACCCGCCGCTCGCCGTCGCCGCTAGGGGCGCTAGCGGGCGCGGCCGGCGGGTCTGCATACACCAGCTCAGACATGTACCTCCTGGGCCTGACCCATGGGTCGGTCCACCCGCACACCGCTGCCGGCAGCGGCCCCACACACCCACACGGCCCCCCGCTGCCAGGCCATGCGCAGCCCTCCAGCCCCAAGTTTGCACGCTCCTCCAGCGGCCTATCCCAGGGCCTGTCCACCTTCACGCCGCCGTCGCCGCGGACCTCCGCTGCCACGGCGCCGCCTCCGAGCGCCACCTTTGGGGGCTCCCCTGGTCCGCCTGGTGCCACACAGCCGTGGGAGCAAGGCACGGCAGCTGGCAGCTGTGCGGCCCGGGCGTACAAGCAGACCCGCGCTCAGCCCACGGCCCCTGGCCTGGCCGTCGCCAGCAGAGGGACCAACTCGGGGTCTGCGACCGGGTACGGCGACCCGTACGACGGAGCTGACAGCGGTATGACAGGCGATGGAGGCCTGTCGTACCAGGCTCTAGGGCTGCCGGACGGAGGCGCGCTGGCGTCAGCGGCGGGGTTTGCACGGCACTGGCCGGGCATGGGCTTGACGGCGCCTGGCGGCGCCGTCGGGTCGCCGGGTGGCGTTGCGATGGCAGCGGCGGCGGCGGCGGGCAGCCCCTCCGGGGCGCGGCAGCGGTCCTTCACCACCGGGGCGATGGGAGCGCCCACGCTACAGACGGCTGGCACAGCGGCGGCGGCCAGCAGCGGCGTGGGGTCACCTGTGGGGGCTAGCAGGCCCCACGTGCATCCACCGCACGGCGGGGGACCCGTGGTGCGGGTCCCCGCCCGGGGACCAATGAGTGCGGGGGCTGCGGGTAAAGGCGGCGCCGGCGGTGGGGGTGGCGGCGGCGGCTCCGCAGCCCTGGCAGCTAGGTTCAACTCGGCGCTGTCGGCGGTGCTGGCGGCGGCGCCGCCGCCGCCGGTTGGGCTGAGTGGCGGCGGCATGATGGCGCCACGTGGGGTGGCGGCGAGCAGCGGGTCCGTGGTGGGAGTAGGGGTGGGGGTAGGGGGCGGAGATGGCCTGATGGTGAGCGGGAGTGCGTTTGGCGGCATGAGCGGGCTGGACAGTTTGGACCCGTCGCTGCGGACGGCGGCGCTGGCGGCTTACAACCGCCGGGCGTTGACCGTGACGGGCAAACGCGTTGACCGGTGAGCAGTGCCGCTGCAAGCTGTTGGCGGTGGTAGCCCATTTGTGGGTGGCTGTGGAAGCCTGCGTGCGGCGTGCGGCGTGAGTGAGTGTCTCGGAGGGCCGGTTTGAATGTGTTCATGGGCGCCGGTGACTCTTCGCGGGCTAGTTGCTGAGTCAAGCAACCACGGTTGTCCGTTCCCGATGCATCAGTTCAGCTAGCCTCTGTGCTCCAAGTTAAAAGCTAGCTGTAGCTGCGGGTGTAATTGTCAAGGGAACGAACGACACTCAGCTTCTGCGCGTGCGCCGGTGTCCTCGCTTACTGCGATATATGTACATGCCTTATACTGTTATACATGCCTGACATTACAGGAAGGTAGTGACTGTTCAGGCGGTCTAGGTCAGGGCAGGTGATGAGTTATGGGTTAGGTAGTGTCAGGCATGTGAACAACGGTACGGGACGGTTCACTGGCGATGCAGGCCTTTCAGGACGCAGCGTGACCGCATTGAGTGCCTTCGTTGGGCGCTGCTGGGGTGTTGGGAGCCTATGCTATATCCGACAACGCAGATAGCTGCGTTTCGGTAAGTAGGGAGGCTGAAGGATGAGCATGTGACGTGGTTTAGGTGCTCCTCACCGCTGTAGTGAACACGTTTGTAGTCCCGTAGCAACGGTCGGCGCGTGTAGAGTAGGGTTGTGCAGTTTCAGTTGACGTGTGCAAAAGGCCTAACAAAGTAGGGGTGTGCTGTGGGCGCGTGAATGGCGTGCTGCTTGTGACTAAGGACACAGAATGGGAGTGCCGTTTTATCAGTGTGCGCGTATGAAGCCTAGCAGATGAATATATTGGGCCGTGCATGTTTGGGGAGCGCTAGGGGCTGCTGTCAACATGAGAGGGTGCGTTGCTTGCCCATGGGTACCGGTATGCTTCACTACCGCTCTACCGGTAGGCCTACGCCAATGAGGAATGCTGAAAGCGCATACAACCTTGGAGGCCATGGTTTCAGGTGGCAAAACCCGTCGGTAAATTCGTGCGCTGCTAATTCGTAGTGACTAACTGACTATGTCCAGGCATACACGCAAATATCTAAGCCTACCGCTTCAGCAGCCTACTGCTAGCTGACATCCTCCTGCTGCACTGGTACACCAAATACCGGTAGTGGGAACGGGCCTTGCCTGCGCCGCCAGGTGCCATCTACCGCCTGTTCGTTTTCAGTTCGTAAGAGGGTTACAGCGGTTTTGGAATCCGGTCTAGGCAGGCACATTCAGGGGACATTCCCCTGGGCACATTGCCTCACCAACGACATCAACTCGAAGCAACCTCTATCAAGGCGTCGACGGCCAAGGCACCATTGGGCCCTTTCGGCCCTTTTCGGCCCTTCAGGAGCTCATGCATGGCTGTGCTCCTCCTGTTACACGGCCGCGGTGTCTGGTAGCAGGTTGTCCGGTCATCAGTCCGGCACCCAACCCTAGCCACTACGGACATGCGTGCCCTCAAACCACGTGGTCCGTGTCAAATTCGGAAAGCGCTCCGTACCGCTGACGTCGGTCAACCATTAAAGGTAGCCGCAGAGTCATGTGGGCGCTATATTCTTTACTCAATTGCGAGACTACTTTGACTATTTACGCATGCCGGGCGGGCACTGAGGGGGCCCCGCCCCGAGCCGCGAGCGAGGATGCAACGCTACGCAGATGCGCTTTTGCGAACACTGCTGCCTTCGTCTACATCGCTGAGTGAGCTAGGAAGTATCACTAACATCCTCTCTGCCGCTGCGGGAGGTCCAGTCGACAGGCTCTATTCGCGACTTGGGTCGCTAAACGGCCCCTTTTTCCCGGCGGGCTGGGGAGACCTAGCAATAGTAAACTATTCCGAAGACGCCAAGTACCTTGTCACGGGGGAGGTTCGCCTGCAGGTAGCCGCGCGTCGAGTCGCTTTTTGACATAGGAACACCCAAGCTGACAGCCGACACCTGGCGCCGCATACCTGCACATGACGTAAAATAGCAAGTGCTAGGGGCTCCTACCTGGCTTGCTGTCTTCCTGCAACGCGTGCGAATGCGTTGGCACGTGTCGGTCCCCGCACTGTGCGCCCCCGCTGACGCCCTCCCCCTCACCACCCCCAGCCCCAATGGAAGCTGGTGGAAAGCGGCAACCGGGACGGCGTTGACTATCTCCTGTACGAGGGCTCATTCCGGTGAGCTGCGGTTCCAGCCCCAGCTCTACCACAACATACTAAACCTTCGCCTCACGACCACCCTGCGTCATACTTGCCCTGGCCGGGCAACCCATCGTACCTTTCTGTCCGTCCGCCGCCTAACCCACTGCGCAGGACACCATGCGTGGAGCGTATCTACAACGCCCTGCCCCCGGAGAGCCGCACCGGGCGCGTACAGCTGCTGCTGCCCGCCAACCTGCAGGCATTCGACCCCACGGCGCTGTCGTCGGCGCCGCCGCCGCCGCCCCCGCCCCTGCTGCCCCCCGCCCCCGGCCCACCGGGCCTGCATGGTGGTGGTGGCGGTGAGGTGGACGCATGGGGTGCGGGGGGCGTCAGGGGAGTCCCCCAGGGCCCCGCCTGCGCGCTACACCTGGCTGCCACGGGGGACCAGACCTTCGGGCGGCGGCTGCGGCTGGGCTTCCCGCTGCTAAAGGACGTGAGTGCCACGCATGTGTGGCTATGGTCATTTGGTGACTTTCCCGGCAACCTGCAGCTCGATTCTCCCCTGTACGCGCAAATGTCCCGCCACGGCCTGCTCAACAGTGACAATGAACCAGCTGCCGCGCCCCTGACCAGCAACTCCTCGTACGAGCGTACCACGCCACAACTGTCCGCCTTCTGCCCTTGCCGCCAGTGCTGTCCCCCTGTCCCGCACTCCTTTACGCTGATGAGCTTTCCATCCATGGCGCTGACAGCCTGGAATACATATAGCCTGTTTTGGAAAAGGTCCCATATCCACGTCCATATGTAATGACATGTCTCCCATGCACGCATTACCAATAACAGAACATCTGCACTATGGTGCTGGAGAGCCCCTTCTACGGCGCGCGCAAGCCCGCTGCGCAGCGCGGCTCCAAGCTGCTGCGCGTGAGCGACCTGCTGGCTCTGGGCTGGGCCACCATCGCTGAGTCCATCGCGCTGCTCAACTGGCTGCGGGAGGAGGGCTACGGCCCGCTGGGTGGGTCGCAGGAGGGGTGGAACAGCAGCGGAGGGGCATTGGGGGTGGTGGGAGGAGGGACAAGGACCTCTGGGTGGGTCGGGGCCAGGGTTTGGGCAGCTGGGGGGGGGGGGGGGGGGTGGGGGGGGGGGGGGGGAGGGGAGGGGGGCGGTGGGGGGGCGGGGGGTGGGGGG
>VFQN01000886.1_pt1 | contig 53520 bp, 84 predicted proteins | sample 3512371 | NCBI WGS metagenome assembly VFQN01 (sample SAMN10412370, study PRJNA504923) | tailings metagenome | isolation source: Replicate 2 from Balatoc abandoned mine | place: Philippines: Itogon, Benguet | collected 2017-08-28
CACACCAGGCACCCTAACCCACCGCCTCCCCCCCCCCCACCCACCCCACACCCTCACCCACACCAGGCACCCTAACCCACCGCCTCACCGATCAGCTTGTCCGCCCAGCCAAAGCACACGTTGGTCGTCGCCTCGACGCCCTGTTGCAACCATAGCGTGCCCACGGGCTTGTCGGCCGGGTAGCCTGCCGTACTCAGGTTGTACGACACGGGCCCACAGGCGGGCGCCGCCAGGCCCAGGCTGCCGCCGGCGCCCGCCGACTGCGCCAACGCCAGCACGCCGGTGTCGAAGTGCAGGCTGCCCTGCGGTTGTACGATACGCAATAACAGCAGTACGATCATGTTTTAGGGTGTCGATGCGTGTTCCGAGACGCCGCAACGCACCAGTGCAGATGGCTGCACGGTATCGAAGCGCAAGGCTGACTTAAGCCGACGTCCGTTGTAACCAAGTACGGCATGGCGTTGACTTTCCCATGATAAAGGCACTGATAGGAACGGACGAGGTGGTCCGCGGCCCACCACGTCAAGGCCCACACCTGGAGTTGGCTAGGCTAAAGTTGTTGGGGGAACCTAACAGGGGGATGGGGTGTGGCCATGACCACACCGGCACGGCGTAGTAGAAGCTGCAATGAGCCCCTCTGTGATTTCAGTCGTACCTCTGTACTAATGTACTCGGCCTTGACCTCAGCGTACGTGGCGTACTGGTACCAGTACGGCGCGATGTTGCCGCCGTACAGCGAGGGTATGACCTGGAAGGACCTGAAGAAGGAGCCGGTGTCCGCATCATACACACTGCGGCCAGGCGACAGGGGATTGGCTTTGGAGGGACGCCACACGCCAGTGATGCCACAGGCGTCGTGAGATGTTGGGGCTCTATGGGGGTACCGGCAGTGCACTTGGGTGGCCGTGGCGGAAGGTAAGCGTTGCCGCTGCAGGGGGTTGCTGGTCAACACGGGACACGGCGTGCATGCATGGCTAGGCCCCGTCAGGCCCCTCCGGGGAAGGAGATAGGCTGGCCCACCATCACCTCCACCCACCAGTGCCCTGCGGTGAGCACCAGGCGGCCTGTGCTGCCTAACAGACACCCGAAATCACCTGTGCGACAGTAGCACGTAGTAAACAAACTCACGACACCCTTAAGCAGGTTACGATCCCTGCACAACCCCACCCACCAGTGCCCCGCGGTGAGCACCAGGCGGCCGGTGCTGCCCACGATGGACCCACTGCACGCGTACGAGTCGTCCATGGCGATATACGCAACAGCACTGCGGCGGGGTTGCGAAAGGAACGATATAACAAAGCCTTAACAAGGCGCACTGAGCATCCGTTTGCAGCAGATGCTGGCAACGTCTTTGCCGTAAACACGAGACACAGCGCTGTCGTGAGGGGAGAGCGATGAGGGTACCAAGGCACAAGTTCAGCAGCCATATAGAGCACCTCCAGGAGCGCAGCCGGCATTTGTCTGTTCCTCAACCCACCTGAGGGGATACACTGGTTTGCTGCTGACGGGCACCCGACTGTCGTCCCCCGTAAGGCACCGGCACACCGTGTCCGCCGCCTCCGTGCAGTTGGGGCAGTTCTGCACCACCACCGTCGTTGCCGTCTGCATCAGCCGCCGGGCCTGCTGCTGCCTGTCACCCTCTTCTCTCGCCCCCAGGGCCACCCTCCTCCTGCTGCTGCTTCCGCTGCTGCTGCTGCTGCTGCCACTTCCTCCAGGTAGCTGAGGCTGTGCGAAATCGTGCACCTTCGAAGCGGGATCCGCCGCGGCCCGCACCATCCCCCGCATGGCCCCCTTCTGCAGAGCCTTAATGTACAGGTCTCCAGTGTCAAAGGCGATGCGCAGTAGATAGGTGGTGTCGGGCGCGGGGTAGGGGTCGGCACTGGGGCCAGGGGCAGGGGAGGGGTCGCCGGACTGGGGTGTGGCGGTGGAGGTTAGCGTGGTGTCCTGGATGGCGCGCCGGTGCGCAGCTGGTGCTCCCCTGCAGACCGTATGGGGTGGAGAGCAGGGGGCGCAGGGGAGGCGCGTTGTGATGCTTTCCTCCTGCTTAGTGCGGCAGGGCAGGGTCCGGTTGGACTCCTCATGTCGGGCTTCTGCGTCGGCAAAGGCCCACCCGGACGGCCAATGCGTCACTCAGACGTGCGCAGGAGACCTCCCCTGAACGTTATTTTGTGTGGAAACGAACGTGGATGTTGAGATGGCAAAGGAGGGCGGGCCCGACGCCAGGGCACTGCAGGGCAGCAGTGCCGTGCGGCGTTGTACAGTCGAAGCAAGGCACCCAGGCACTCACTCCCTTGCCACCTTTGCCTTGTTTCTTGCTTTGTACACCCCTGCACCACATCCTAATACACGCAGGCACTCAGCAGTCTCCCAGGGCGTTCTACCAGGCTCCACTCACCCCCCGGTACTGGTATGAGTGCCGGTAAATCTCTTCCGCTTGGCGAATCCCGGCCGGCCGGCGTACAGGTACCCCTCACGGCTGAAGCGGGCCACAGCGGCGGGGGTCGGGTGCTTGGGGGAAGTACCTGGGGGCACAAGACGGCATGGGTGGTGCACCGGTGCGGTTAGAGGGGCTGCTAGTAGGGGTATTAAGCAAGGAACACGTGTTACAGGGCAGTGGTGGCGCGTGAGAGGTGCGGAAGCTGTAGCATGTCCACTTCGAGCCGTGCCGAGCCTCACCGTTCGCATCAAAGGGCGGAGGCAACAGCCGTTTGACATGCTTGGCAATCTCGCTGCGTTGTGGATCAGTTTTGTTGCTCTCTGCACCCGCGCGCGCGGTGACCGCCTCAGCTCCTGTCTCCTCGACGGGCTCTTCCTCTCCGAGCTGGCAATACGCCAAGCAGCGGTTGTAGAATGGTACTCCGGTCCGCTTGTGGAGAACTGGCTTGTACTCCAGAGAGCATTCTGAACAGTCTGCAAGGGTAACCGGTCGTATGCAAGGCATAGGCCGCATCACAACAAGCTGGGAGGAAAGGTGTGCCTCCCAGCCACGCTCCCAGCCACAGGCCCGCGCGTTTGCAAACTGGTTCTGGAGCGAACCAGCAGTCTTTCAGGTAAAGCGAGTTTCAAATCAAGTACTATAAGTTATGGTCAAAGACGCCTGCGTCTGTTTTCGTTCTTTGCCCTTGTACATCCAGTTGCTATACGTGACCTCGCCCATTTGGGTTGCGTGCGCTTACCTTTTCTTGCAGCAGATGCCTGAAGATACAGCAGCATCGACACTATGGACAAGGCTACAGCTCTGACTACAAGCGCTCGCATAGAACGAGGCATGGCTGTCTCGTGGTCCCTCTACTGAACAGGTAGCCGCAACGCGAAATTAGTATGGAGACTGTTAATGTTCTTGCATTCGGGCTATGCAGTGCATTTAGCTTTCGCGCGGTTAGGTGGAGCCTTGGGGAGTTGGGGTGGAGCTGCCCTACCCCAAACGCCTGGGTGTAACACTTTCAGTAAACGACGATATCAAGTGCCCAGTGAAATTCAAATGTATGAAATAAGAGTTGCAGCTATCCGGCGAAAAGCCTAGTACATAACCACTGAGCGCTACCGGCTTCTAAAGAATGGCCAGTACGAGCACATGGCCATGACAAACCTCAAAGAACATACCAGCACGACCGTTCTGAAGGTCACGCACATTACGCTTTGGACTCGTACATATTACAAAAGAGTTTAGCGACAACGCTCATGGTGCGCTGCGGATTCCCTTGCACCTCCGGTTACCAAGGCCCCTGGACACCTCCTTCCTGGTCCTCCCCTGCTGCAGAACCAAATGGGATACGGCTAGAAACACCGCCCCACTAAAAGTATTTGCCGCTTTGTGGCATAACCGTCAGCCTACATGGTGCTTCTGTGGCCTGGGCCCATACGGTTCCGTATCTGACGCCTTGCGCAACGCTACGTACACCCAGCTGCACCTCAAAACTCCCCTGCACGCATCCCACTACCACTGTACGGATGCCAGAGCCCCAACCCCGTTTCCCCGCATGTGCTCAGGCCCCGCGCGTCCGCAGTAGCACTGCTGAAAGGATCTTCAAAGCGCCAGGCAGGAGGATCAATGCGAAGACGAGCGTCTGCCCGTAGGTGTTGGCTGGGCCTAGCTGCTGTACGAAGGGGTGGTGTGGGTGTGTAGCAGGGACTACCATCCTTTCACATGCTCCTTGTGCTGAGCAGTGCTGAGCTACCCGTACCACCCTTCGATGCCCGAGGCAACCGGCCGCCGTGGCCATCACGTGCCGCATCCACCCCTCTGTGCCTTGCTACCGTACCCCTACCAAACTCGCAGTCTGCAGCAGCCCGCCCATGACCACCGAGGCCCACCATCCAGCGGCCAGCACCGCCCAGCTGCCGTGCGCCCTCCCACACTCAACGTAAAGGACGCAAAGCACAGCCCGCGTGCCCCCCACGTAATCCTACCAGCACACCTCCCGCGTGCCCACACCCTGCTCCAGCAGGGCACAGCCGCACGCGACTACCACACCCCGCCTGCCTCCTGCAGCCCCACCACCTGCACTGCCGCTACCCTTCCCTCCCTCCTGCCGCTGCCCCGCCCGCCTCCCTTACGCCCCTCGGCACCTGGTCCACCCTCAGTAGGTGCCGGACCATGCAGGGCACCTCCAGCTCATAACCCAGCTTGCGGCAACAAGGCCAGGCGCCCCAAATTCCCCAACTCCCTGCCTGTTCCTCGCCTCTAAGCCGCCTGCACCGCCAGCGCCGCCGCGCGCGCCACCGTCCGCCGCCGCCGGTTGAACGGCGCCGCCGCCTGGGCCTCCCCCGCCTTCCCCTCCCCCACACCCCTGAGCACCTGGTCCGCCTTGAGCAGCTGCTTGACCATGTACGGCCCCTCCAGCTCGTATCCCAGCTTGCGGTAGTAGTGCCGTGTGCCCACGCCGCTGATGACGGCGATCTTGGACGAGCGGTGCTCCGTGAGGGCGATGCGCTCCGCCTCGGCCATCAGCAGGCTGCCGTAGCCCTGCGCGGAGGGCGAAAGTGGGAGCAGCACGTGAGCAAGGGACACACGTAATGTAGCAATTCGGTATGCCAAGGTATACTGGTCAAGACGCTGGACCTGCGCCCAATCCACGCCCCGAACCAGCCTTCCGGGATTGCCACGTCGCCTCCATCCTGACCTGTCACCTGCTGTTGCTGTGTGCCAGCTGAATCCCAGGCCAGGGCAGCACATGCACAGTCCACTTGAGCATTCACACTCACGCACAAGCCATCCGCCCCCTGATGTCAGTGATACGAGTACTTTACAGTTTATAGCTTTCATGCACAACAGTATGCTGGGGGTGTTGTAAGCTGTTAAAAAGCTCTAATACTTACACCCTGCCCGTCCTCCCCCAACCCTACCTGGTGCTGGAAGTTGTTGGTGTCCCGCGCGTGTACGGCAACCGCCGTGCCGTACACGTGCAGCTCCCGTACCATGGACACGGCGCCCACCAGCTCCGGCTGGCGGCTGGAGTCGGGGCCTGGGGGCGGGGGAGGTGTCGGGGTGTTGATCAGGGATGGATAGGGGGTGACACATGCTGGTGGGGACAGAGGTACCGGCTGACGGCTGAAGTCGGGGCGCAGGAGGCGTGTGGGATGGGTGGGATACGGAGACTGATCCTTCCAACGGCCACTGTAGCAATCCTGTGAACGTGTCGGCCATGGCTGGATCCTAATGCGTAGAGCGCCAGCAACCGACCGGCGCCATAGGCTTTCGGCATGGTCCCAGCACCAAAGCAGAGTGTAAGCAGCCCAAGCAGTGAGCGGGCAGCGAGCGGTGCGCAGGCTCCGGATGTGGCTCCTGTGCTGCGTGCTGGACCAGTGTCGACACGCCCCGCCAGGTACGTAGTACGAGTAAGCACGGGAGTTTGGATGCACTGGTGTGTGGATAACGCATCTGACAGCTGGCATGCATGCGCGCTACTGACATGTGTTCGTGTAGCTCACCTGCCAGCTTCCGCAGGCGCAGGAGGCCCACCAGGATGTCCTGCAGGGGTGGGGGCGGAGGTGGGGCCCGGCGGGGGATCAAGCGCCGGGAGTAAGTAAAGCGGTTGAAGTCAGGAGTGAACGGGTCACGGTCAACAAGACAACGTGTGTAGCGATGTATCACACAGCACCTTTCACCCACGGGATGACCGTTATGCCGCACCTGCGTGGGGTCCTCGTACGCCAGGGGATACCACGTGGAGCAAGTTAAGCGGTTGAAGTCAAAAGTGAACGGGTGACGGGCACAGCGTGTTTATTGCAAAGCGTTTCCAGCCTGTTTACGCGTTGCCGCACCTGCGTGGGGTCCTCGTACGCCAGGAAGGTCTCCCAGCCGCCGTTGGCCGCGTAGTCTCGGCGGATGAGCTCAACCTGGCGATTTATGTGAAAAGGTAGCGCCAGCAATAGGTAAACCACATGGGGCTTCAGATGAGGCTTGAGCTATGCTTGCTGTGCGTGAAACCCATATAGGTATCGCTACCGCGCCAACCCGGCCGGGCCGTGCCACCATGTCCCCGTGTCCCACAAGTCCTTCCATCCCCCGCACTCCGCACGCCCAATCGGTTGGGCTAGGGCCCCCTGTCCTGCTGCCCTCCCTTCCTCCGGCTCATCTGGCCCGCCCAACCGCCCTCCATCCCACAAATCTGGCGGTATCACCGCTGTGCCCCGCGTTTCACCCCTGCTCCCCACCTGCACTTCCGCCTTCCCACCTGCACCCCACCCTCCCTCCCCACCTGGTCCGGTCGCACTTCGCTGTTGCTGTGGATGTCCTGGATGCCCACCTCGCGCGTGCGCACGTCCCTGGGGGCCGGGCGAAGTGGGGTAGGCAAAGGGTGGTGTTAGTCATGCAAACAAGGTACGGTAGGCCTAGATGCGGTGTCAGGTTGTCGTGAGGCGCAAGGCGCATGATGGGCCGCTGCCTCCATGTAAATGCATTGCACGTACTGGACCACCTGCTACCACACCTGCTACCACACCTGCTACCACACCTGCCACCACACCTGCTACCACACCTGCTACAACACCTGCCACCACACCTGCTACCACCTGTTACTACTGGACCACCTGCTACCACAGTGCGTCCAATTCCGCTCCCTGCCCCACCAGCCCTGCACCTCAGCCCCAGCGCCGCAATGCGTGCAAAGGTCAGCTGCCCCCGGCCACCCTAAGCCATGCTCCCGCTTGTTGGCCCCCCGCCACCACACCCCGCACGCTAACACACATGCCTCTTAGCCCACCTGCACCTCAGCCCCAGTGCCGCCATGCGCGCCAGGGCCAGCTCCCGCAGGTTGCCCTTCTCCACGCCCGCAGTGACCAGCGGCATGGGGATGTCGCGCTGGATGCGGTACACGCGCACCTGCAAGGGGGACGTGTGTGTTAGCAAGGTGTGTATTAGCAAGTAGGCGCATGCGTGACCAGAGGCATGGGGATGTCGCGCTGGATGCGGTACACGCGCACCTGCAGGAGGAACATGTGTGTTAGGGCTGTGTGTATTAACAAGTAGGCACATGCGTGGCCAGCGGCATGGGGATGTCGCGCTGGATGCGGTACACGCGTACCTGCAGGAGGGACATCTGTGTTAGCGGGGTGTGTATTAGCAAGTAGGCGCATGCGTGACCAGGGGCATGGGGATGTCGCGCTGGATGCGGGACACTCACGCCTGCCTGGGGGACGCCGTATGATGTTGGCACACAAAGGTGTGCAAGGACCAATATGAGGGCGCAGCACTCCACCCAGGTCCATACGTTTGTCAGGGTGACACCACCAAGTACACTGTTGACACTACCTCCATGCTCATATCAGATACAGTACGCAAGGTATCCACTCAACCACGGGGGCACCAGAGCTAACACACGTGCCACCAGGTCCACCAGCTTGTCGGGGTGGTAATTGCGGTACAGCCCGCGCTTCCACCACAACCATGCGCTAATACACGTATACTCACCCACGGGGGCACCAGCGCTAACACACGTGCCACCAGGTCCACCAGCTTGTCCGGGTGGTAGTTGCGGTACAGCCCGCGCTTCCACAGCTCGTACAGCCCCGTGCCTGGGGGTGGCATGCATGTGAGAAGGGGCGGCGGTGGCTAATACACATGGGTACGGCCCTGTGCCTGGGTGTGGTGAATGTACAGCCTGGTGCCCTGGGGGCTGTGTGCGGTATGGGAGGTGGCGAGGTCAGTCGCGTGTCAGGGCGACGGTCCAAGGAGGAGGGGTGCCTCGGCCGACGCCGGCAGCAGCATGTTCCATGTGTCAGGGGGCCGCGCGTACGATGGGTGGATGGAAGTGCTGCGGTGCAATTTGATTTGAATGATAGTTGCGGGGTACGATGGCAGCTGGTCCATGTGTAGCGATGCAGTTGCGTGGTGACAACTGCAAACTGCAAAGCAAGTGGCACCGGCGGCTTGCCTATGTGTGTTGGGGGCCTCGCATCCGGCGGCAATTATGGCAGAACGATCAGGACAAGCGGCGATGCCAGCACGGCGATGCAACTCTGTCCACATCCCCAACGCACCTCTGATGACCAGCGTTGGGTACAGCTTGAGCCCGTCTGTCCTGAAGTCGGGATTCTCGAAGAACTCCCGGAAGCACTCCAGGTCGCGCTCCCAGCCCACGCCGGGCAGGTCGGGCATCATGTGCACCACCACCTGGGGGCATGTGTATTAGCAGGTGCATGGGTTGTGGGTTAAGTTGCGTGTTGGTCGAGGTCGCGCTCCCAGCCCACGCCGGGCAGGTCGGGCATCATGTGCACCACCACCTGGGGGCATGTGTATTAGCAGGTGCATGGGTTGTGGGTTAAGTTGCGTGTTGGTCGAGGTCGCGCTCCCAGCCCACGCCGGGCAGGTCGGGCATCATGTGCACCACCACCTGGGGGCCGTGTGTATTAACGTTGTATAGGTTGTGGGTAAAAAGGCGTGTCTGTTGAGATCACGCTCCCAGCCCATACCAGAAGGGTCGGGCACCTTGGAAACCCGAAAAACCAGCAGCGACGTAATGCATCGTTGCGGTAGGCGCTCCTGTGCAGGGACCGTCCGTGTGCTGCCGACGCCGTTTCCCCCTGCCCTGAGTCCCCACAAGGTACTGTCCTCTCCTCTACCCCGCATTCCGCCCCGCCCCAGCCGCCCCCTGCTATCCCCGCCCGTGCCTCCTATCAGACCTGCCACCTTGCACCCTGCATCCTTCACGCCCACGACGCACCGCCCTGTCCTACCCTGCATCCCTGCCCAAGCCGCCTTCCGCTACCCCCGACATGCCTCCTCCTCGACCACCCGCACCTTGAACCCTGCGTCCGTGGCACCTATCACGAATTACCCTGTCCTATACCCCGCATCCCGCTGTGCACAAGCCGGCCCCCCGCTGCCCCCGCAACCCACGCCATGCCCCCGCTTCTACCACCCGCACCTTGAACCCCGCGTCCTTGGCCCCCACGAAGCACTGCTTCACCGCCTCCACCGTGTGACCCCTGGGGAGGGCGGGAAGGACAGGGCAGCGGGGCGGGCGTCGAACGGGTGACCAAAAACCGGCAGCAAGTGGACTAATCGACGACAGGTGGCTGCATGTACCAACTGCATGAGTGATCCTTGCGTGCTTTGATATGGACAGCGTATAGACAGGTCAAGTGCTCTTGGCACCTGTCCGTCTTGCGCGGTACGTACCGTAATCGTAAACCGACTGCTGCCGTACGACAAGCGTGTTGGCTAACCCTACCACACCGACGCCCCATTAAACGCGTCATAGACCATGTTGTAACGCTGTGCACGTAGGTGCAGCCCATGCCACTTGCTTCATCCTCCACTAGTACCGGCTTGTCGGAATGCTACTGTGTCCCCGCAACTGCATTGCTACGAGCGTGCGGCTCAGCTACTACGTATCAATGCTGTCTCACCCAATGCACGCCGCACCGACCTGTTTGTGTCTCGCGCGACGTCCTCGTAGATGGACTGCAGCCCGATCTCCAGCCGCGTGCAGCCGTACGACAGCATGTCGGACAGGTGGGAGCGCGCACAGTAGTCGGGCCGCGTCTCGATGGTCAGACCGATGCACTTAGTGCGGCTCTCCTCGCTGTAGCGGACAGCCTGCAGCACATGGCAACATGCGAGGACATTAGCTCTGTGAGGTATCGGCAAGATCTGCATATAATTTGTGGAGACAACAGCAAGGCAGGTTACAGCCCGATGCGCTTGGTGCGGCTCTCCTCGCTGTAGCGAACAGCCTGCACGCAGCGCACGGATGTGTGCAAGGTGACGCAGAAGGCGAGGTGATCACGCAAACTCTGATGCGCATAGGGGGTGGCATGGCACGGGACGGTATGGCAAACGTGGTTGGCAGAAGCTGTTACTGTCGACATCGTTCCTGCACTCTAGACCGAAACATCTATTGCAGGCTGCTCAGCTGCCCACTGAGCAACGCACAACCCACACCCATACACAGTCGCCCTGCCTCCCCTTGAAGCCCACCTAACCACTAGCACGCACGGTAATCGCCCAACCCCCAAACACGCCCACCTCCTTTACGCAGCTGCTGCTGTTGCCGCTGAGCGCGTCGTGCAGGTTGCGCACAAAGTAGTCGCGGTAGTCGGAGGGCAGCGACATGAAGGTGCCGCCCATGAGGATGTACTCCACCTGCGTGGGGGTGGGTGTTGTGTGGCTTAGCTACGGTGTGTAATGAGCTCTGCTGTGGACAGAGGGCAGCGACATGAAGGTGCCGCCCATGAGGATGTACTCCACCTGCGTGGGGGTGGTGGGACGTGTGGCTTAGCTACGGTGTGTAATGAGCTCTGCGGACAATGTAACGGACGGTGCAGCGTCTCTGCAGTGGAAAGTGCGATGTTAAGGTACCGCCTGTGAGAATGTACTCCACCTGGTGGGCATTCCCCCTGACCCTCCCTCTCCTCGTTCTTCCCTCGCAACCCCCCACCCTCCCCCACCTTGTCCACCACGTGTCCCAGCTTGCGCAGTTGGTCCACGCGCCCGCGTGCCTGAGGGTGGCACGTGTGCCGCGCGAGGGCGGGGGTTCAGGGTCAGGCAATGCGCAGTTTGTCAACGCGTATGCATGCCTGCCGCAACAACATTTGCTGCACGTGGGGTTCCCCCCGTGTCAGAGGCACAGATGTGACGTGAGGGCCAGGATCATGAGCACAACCGCTAACGCAGTTAACGGTTGAGCAGGGGAGGGACAACCACAGGGGGAAGCACGTAACTCAAGCTGAGGCGCCTCCCCAACTTCCTGTTGCCCCATGCGCACAATGCTGCCGTACGGCCGTACCTGCACGTACGGGTCGTACCGCGCCCGGATGGCGCGCATGCTGGTGGGCTCGTACCCCGTGTACGACTGGGTGCTGTACTCGAAGTCGGAGTCAGGGCCTGTGGCAGGGGGGAGGAGCGGGTAATGGTGGGTAATGGTGCAGCGGTGACGCGGGTGCGGTGCATGCTAGGCACAGGAGGCACCCTGGGGAGTAAGAAAGTCCAGCGATGTGGAATGAAGTCGGCTGTGGACATTGCTGTGTTGCAGGCGTGCATGCGGTGACGTGATCGCTGTCTTCTTAGCGTGTGGGTGCACCCGCCCGTGCTCACCTCCCGGGCAGTAGATGCAGATGTTGCCGGTGGTGGCGATGTGGGGGCAGCGGTGCGGCTTGGACATGACGGCAACCACCGCGATGCCTGTGGGAAGGGCGACAATGCTGTTGAGACGCAGTCACCCAAACGGGGGCCCGTGGTGGGCGCAGGCAGGCACAGGTAGAGAGCGGTGACTACAGGAGAAGTGCCTGCCTGCTGTGGCCCAATTTGCGCGTCGCCAGCGCCACGGATGGTGCGAAGCAAAGTCCCGACGATTATTAAGCCACCCACAAACCCCATCAAAAGTACGAGATACATCCTGCCGCGGCGTCCACCTACCCGAGGCAGTGCGCACGGGCTTGGCCTTCAGGCGGGGCAGCAGCACCGCCCTATGCTCCTTGGTGAGGAGGGAGGGGTTGTGGTTGAGGGGAAGGGGCAAACATTTACGTGACCGGAGCTCGGATCCTTTACCTCGCCCGTGGACGCACGCCCAAATTCGCTACTGGTGCCCTGAAGTCACCAAGCTGGCTTGGCAGGGGTCAGCAGGCATCGACCCCCTTCGAACCTCTTCGACATCGGCCCCTTTTCCTTCACTCTCCCCGTGCTTACCCCTCCTTCCCTCTTACCTCTGGCAGTGCCGCAATGATCTCCACTAGCTTGGGGGAGCGTGCAAGCCGGTACCGCCGTGACACCTGGAGGCACAGACGCAATGGGCACTTGTTGCATGATACTCAGCCATGCACAAAGTGGCGCGGTTGGTTTACGCCAAGTGACAGCCCAAGGCATGCACGTGGTGCGCCGGGGACGGGGTGTTGTACGGGGTGTTGTACTTCGCCTGACCAGCACTCTGCCCCACGCCTTGCCGCACGAGCGTGCTCAACACACATGGCAACTACTCTGGGCCCCTTCGCAACACGGTGATGTGACGCGCGTCCCTCCCATGTCGTTCTAAGGCCTGCAGGCCCCTGGCATGGCCACCCATTCGCCTGGACCTCCTTGCACTTCAGCGTCCCCGCTCCGCATTGCATCTCGAACCCACACTTTGGACCCCATGTTACGCACACACGACTAGGTCACGTTGCCCCTCCACCCCTTGCCTCTCACATTCCCCTCGGGCACTTGCCTCCAGGCTCTTGGACGGCCCATGGCCAAGGCTCCTGGACGGCCCACCCACATCCGGAGCCAGTGCAGCCCACACCCCGCAGCCACACACAACCCTCCCGCACTCAAATGCACAGGTACCTCCCTGCATCCACATACCCCACTGACCGGCTGCATCATCATTCCACCGCCAGAAACCCCGCCGCCCCTCCCCCGCCTGCCAGTACCCGGATTCACACACGCCAGCACCGCCCGCCTCACGCGCGTCGTCCTTCCCCACCGCTAACCCACACCCACCTCGCACTTGAGCTGGTTGAGGTCCACGTCCCTGCCCTCACGCACGCCCACCACCAGCGCCGACACAACCTCGGCGATGGCGCGCACACGCGCCTCATCGGCACTCAGCTGTGCGCCGGACTGGGAGGACACGATCACCGCGTGGCCGGTCCTAAGGGCGGGGGGAACGGGGGAGAGAATCAGGTGTTAAAGCGGGGCGCTACGGGTGATAGGTCGTCTGTGCCCAGCTACGGGCCGGACTGGGAGGACGCGATCACCGCGTGGCCGGTCCTGGGCAGGAGGAGCGGATGTGTAGGGGCAGCAGAGTAAGGGCGCACAGCTGCCACTGTGGGGTTGGCCTTATTGAGCTGCGGAGCGTGAGTGGGACGAGCTCCACGGTGCCCTGCTGTGCGCTGGACTGAGAGAACACCATGACCGCGGCCTTTGCGTTCCGGAGCTTTCACTACCGTGTGGATGCGTACTGTCCGGCACTCGTGATGCATGTGGGTTGTACTCGGTAGGCACAAAGGCATGCAAGCCGTTGTGATGCAGTATTATGACAGGGGGTTAGCGGGCGGCGGCACATCACACTCGTATGCGGTCCAACTGGGTAATGAGAGCGGGGGCCAGGACCGGCAGCACGCCACCCCTCCCCCTAAACGCAAGCTGCGCAGGCTTAATCACCTGCGGTCAACCTTCTTGCAGCAAGACGGTTATTAAGAGCACAACTCACTTGTTGTACTCCACCTTCCCCGAGAACGCCGTAGGCTCCGGAGCGACCATGGTGGAGGTCGCTCCGGGCACGTCAGAGGAGCACCCCCACGCGGCGACTCCTTGCCCTTTTCTCTGAGCCCGCCCGAGAAGCCCTGTCTCCCGCTATTAAGGCTAAAACAATCTGTGTATGGGATATCGGTGCGTACAGCGTGGTCCGTCGCTGTGCTGGTCCAGCAACAAGAGCGATGACGGTTTGCGAGCCGACGTAAGGTTCTTTTCCCTAACAGGGTGGCTGCCTCTCCAATTGTGTTGTTTTTCCAGGTCGTCCAAACAGCATCCTCTGCAGTCAGCATTCGTCCTCCTGCCGCCGTACGCAATGGAGACGAGGTTGCCAAGGCGCCCCGCCCTAGGGTGTGTTTCTGGGCACAGAAGTGTGTATGTAACATTTATATATTTGCATTGAAGTAGCACCACAAGGGCTTCTACGTGGCCTGCTGTGTGCGCTTTGCTCTGGACCGTGGAGCCAACTCAAACCTGTGTCGATATTACTTTGTGGAGACGTGACGAACGTGTCTAGCTACAAAACACAGGGAAAGACCTTGACTGTTCCTGGCTGGCCCCAGCTGTCGATATGAAGCGGTAACGCGGGCGTGTGGAGTGCCCCGCGTTCGCGTGGTGGCAGCTCCCTTCACATGCGTGCGGGCCGATGGGAATCAATGGCTTGCTTCAGCAGCTCAAAAGCATTTCCAAACCCACGCACGTCAGCGCATACCGGGGCCGGAAGGTTGCCATCGATGGATACTCCTGGCTCCATAAGGGCGCCTACTCGTGCAGCATGGAGCTGTGCGAAGGGCGATGGGCCGATGGGTAAGCAGAGCTCTGGCCACACATGTACGCGCTCAATCGCCGGGACCACTTTCACGCAACACCCCCGCTGCTGCCCGTGAGGCTGGGCTGTAAGCTCCAAGGCTGGTGCAGGACGGCCCCTAGCCAAAATACGCCTTCAGCTTAATGACCAGTCTGAACGAAAGCGTATGTACAGCTCTAAGTTCTTGCACGTTGCTGCACAGGATTTGTTGAGCACTCGCCTGCACGCTACGCTTGCACCCCGCCCTTCAGGTATGTGCGCTACTTCCTATCGCGCATCGAAATGCTCCGCTCCCACGGCGTGGTGCCCATCGTCATCTTCGACGGCTGCCGGTTGCCCATGAAGGCGGACGAGGAGGACACGCGGCGCAGGTAGCGTACCGCACATGAACACGCAGCTCACCCTTGCTCTGCGCGCAGCAGCTGCCTGTCCGTAGAGCGGTTGTTGAGGCATGTAGCCTTGGGTACCAAGGGTGCGGGTGCGGGAGCCTCCCCGTACCCTGGCTGATGCCGGCAGCACCCGTCTTGCACTGCGTGGCGCACTATGCATGCAGTACCACTGCTGCGCTGTGGAGCGCACCACGCCTGGTCTCAGTGAACCCGCTGATGGCGGTGCGACGGTGTGCGACGGTGTGCTGGTGCTGGTACGATGGTGTGCTATCGTCCGGCAGGGGCCGCCGGGAGGCTATGGACCGCGCCCGCCAGCACGCTGAGTCGGGCAACATGACGGCCGCCAACGAGTGCTACCAGAAGGCCGTGGACATCGCGCCGTGGATGGCTAAAGTCGTCATCGAGGTGTGCGGAGGGCAGTGGCACAGTCGCTGCTGGGACTGAGGAGGACGGGGTAGTCGTTTGCACCGATGCGGCGCACCATGCTGGCGCGGCAGCTATCAGCAGGACATATATAGCTTGCTCAGTGCGAATCTGCTATGACGCGTGCGCTGCCGGTCCTGCACGAGCGTGAGGTACAGAGGCTGGTGGCTCCCTACCACACCATGCCCACATGACCCTCCTGCATGCGCCGGTGTTCGCCCCTGCCCCAGGCCCTCCGCGAGCGCGACGTGCAGTGTCTGGTGCCCCCCACCAGTGAACTTTTGCACCATGAGTCATGTTGCCCCGCCTCCTTTTGTCTTTACATAGTGCAAAGTGGCATTATGCTAGGTGCTGCAGGCCCTTCGCGAGCGCGACGTGCAGTGGCTAGTCCCCCCAATCAGAACGTGGCCAGTGCATATTTGCATCAGCAGCCATCTTGCCTCTGCCTTCTGCCTTCTGCTGTCTGTCACTGCGTTATCTGGCGCTCTGATTCCTGCACAGGCCCTCCGCGAGCGCGACGTGCAGTGGCTGGTGGCGCCCTACGAGGCGGACGCACAGATGTCCTACCTGGCCGTCAACGGGGACGTGCACGCGGTGCTGACGGAGGACTCGGACATGGTCGCGTACGGCTGCCCCAGGGTAGGGACGGGGTAGGGGTATGGGTAGGGGCAGGTTTAGGGTATAGCGGGCAAGCGCTCTGCTCACTGGACATCGGCAAGGGCCCTGTTGCACAATCCGGCAGCTGCAGCAAGAAGCCGTGCTGTGGAAGACGGCAACAACCTGATGGGCCTCGGATCGGCAGGTGCCGGCCCACCTCGTGCGCTGACACGCAATGCGAGGATTGCATGCGAGCAACCCCACGTTGCAGGTGCCGGTATCCGCGCAACCGGTGTCGCCCCAATGCGGTCGCGTGGTGGTATCTCATCGCTTCCTTCCTGGCTCCCGATGTCCAGGTGCTCGACAAGCTGTATGTGTATTCGTTTCACGCCGCTGTTGTTGTGTGGCGCCTTATTGCATCCCTCCTTTTTCCCCGGTTCGTCAGGTGCTGTACAACAAGAAATAAAGCAATCTGTCTTTCTGTATTCCTCCTGGCTCCCCTGCGGCCAGGTGCTGTACAAGCTGGACCGCAGCGGGCACGGTGAGGAGGTAGCGCTGGAGGACCTGCCCTCGGTGCGGGAGATCAACCTGGTGGGCTTCAGCCACGACATGCTGCTGCAGGTGGGTTAGCTGAGCTGCTTAGTGAGGTATTTCCAGTGTGCACCGGGTCATGAATGGATGCCAACCCGAGCACTTTGAGGGCAGCCTGGCTTGTGCATGCGGGCAGGGGTTTCCCCCAAGCACCGATCAAGCATTGGCCTGCTGCATGCAAGCCCCCGCCCTGTGCACCCGTCTGGGCGGACGTGTATTACTCTTGCTTACCGGTACGTCACTGCCTCCTTCCGTCTCCGACTTGCTGTCCATCCTTCCCGCTCAGACGTGCATCCTGGCGGGCTGCGACTTCCTGCCCAACATCGCGGGCCTGGGCATCAAGAAGGCGCACGCTCTTATACGCAAGCACAAGGACTTTGTCAAGGTGGGACGCCAGGCCTTCACCAGCCCCGCCACCAGCACGCCGCTTTACTCCTTGCCTTGCCTCTCCCACCAATTGCACATACACCGACCCAGCACCTTTTAACCCGGCCTCGACCCCTCCCTTCCCCACGTCCACCGAACTATGTACCGTGCACTATCTGGGCAGTCTCACACGCACCACATACCGTAGACTCAAGCTCCTCCCTTCCCCCCCACAAAGGTCATCCGCGCGCTGCGCTTCGGCGGCACCACTATCCCCGCGGGCTACGACGTCACCTTCCAGCGCACCGTGTGGCTGTTCCGCCACCAGCGCGTGTGGTGCCCCAGCCGCCGCCAGATGGCCCACATGCGGCCGCTGCCCGAGGGCGGGCTGGGCGCACGTGATGTGCTGGTGTTGGGCGCGCTGCCGCCCGAAGGCCCCGAGCGGGAGGCGCTGCCCTTCCTGGGCCCGCCTATGGAGCACCAGCTCGCGGAGGGCATCGCAAGGGGTGGGTGCAACCGGGACAGCGCCTTTTGCGTCCAGCTTGATACCGGTACTCGTGTTGATGCTAATGTGCAAAGCGACTCTACTGGGGGCTCTGGATAGCGAGGAGATGAATAATATGTAATGATGTCACCTCAAAAGTGTGCGACGGTGCCGTACCCCATCAGGCGACGTGGATCCGAGCAGCCTGGAGCCCTTCGACCTGGCCTCCATCTACCAGGGCTGCAAGCACCCCCCGCAGCACCTGCGCCCCCTCCTCCCGCACCTCGCCCCCACCCAGCACCACTCCCAAACCCAGGCGCACTCCCAGGGCGGCGCCAGCCAGCATGCTGGCCCAGCGTCCCAGCACCAACAGCGACGTAACTCCTGGGGCGGTGCAACCCAGGGTGGTGCTCCTCGCCATGCAGCCGGCCGCGGCATGCCCCCACAGCCCCCGAACCCTAGCAAGTCCATCAAGCGCTTCTTTCAGAGCGACCCAGCTGCCACGCAGCCGTTTAAGCCGCCTCGGGCTGCGGGCAGCACGGGGGTGGCAGCAGGGACGGGGTCTGCGGCGGTGGTGACGCTGAGCGGCCAGCCGGTGGAGACCGTACATCGACCGGGTACTGCGGGCGGGGGAGCCGCGTCCGGGGCGGGGAGGGGGCTTGGACTGGGGCTGCTGCCGCGGCCCAAGTCGGCGCCGGCGGTGAGGCGGACTAGCGCCGGGGCTCTGAGTCTTGGGCCTGCGGGAGGGGGGAGTGCTGGTGGGAGTGGGAGGGAGGCGGAGGAGGTGGAGGAGGCGGACGGACAGGAGGACGAGGTGAGCGGAGGCGGACGACCATGGTGTTGTATGTGTAACACTCCACTTCTGAGACGTACTTGGTCTCAAGTACTGAAGGGCACGGACGCTTGCCTTGTACTTAAGGGTGTCCACTCTGCTGATGCACTGCAGGGCCTGGAGCTCCCCAGCGGCAAACGCCGCCGGCTGTGCGACCGCGCCTCCGCGGACACGTGTGCGCCCACGCAGCGCAACGGCGTCGGCAGCGCCAGCGGCTCGCTTGCCAGCAGGGCCGCCAGCGACAGCCTCTTTTCGCGCTTCCAGAAGGGCGCAGCGGGCACTGCCAGGCGGGCGTCGGAGGCGGGAGGGTCTCTGGACGCTGCACGGCTGCCTGCCTTTGGAGCCGCCGCTGCCTTACAGCAGGCCGGTGCTGACGCCGACGCCGGCGGCGCCGCAGCAAGAGCCTTTGGAGAGGCGGCTGTTGTCGACAAGTCGGAAAGCCGAGGAGTAGCAGAGCAGAGCGGGGAGGACCAGGAGGGGGAGGAGGAGCAGGGCGGGGAGGATTTAGGGACAGAGACAGGCGGCAGGGATGGAAGCTACCCAGGGGAACCCTCGCGAGGGGGCCTATCATGGCCGGGGCCCTCAGCGGACGGCGAGGCCTCAGGGCAGCTGGGGGAGGGCTCAGTGTGGACGGGGGCGACGTGTCTGGCAGGGGCGCCGCACGGGCAGGCCCCGGAAAGGGGCGAGGCGGAGCCTAGCCAGGGCGGGTCCATGCTAACCCACGCGGGCGGCTCGCAGGCGGCGGGGGGGGACAGCTCGCTGAGGGGGAGGCTGCTGGGCCGGCTGCGGAACCCGGCCCGCCTTGCCTTGGAGGTGAGGATTCCGTGTGCTCCCATGTGCCTCCCCGCTGCCCTACCGGTTACCACCGCTTTTGGCTGTCACGTACTGTCGAGCCTTGCCAACAACAGTAATGGCCCCGCCGCGTCCCCCTATTGCAGTCCCTCGTGGCTAGCCAAGGCGCCCCACATGAGGGCTGCGACCCCGCACCCAGTCAGGGGCTCAGCCAGGGCCTGGGGCCCGTCCCCAGCGCCCTAACTGCGCCCGAGGGCCGGGCGGGCAGGCCGCGGCCGGTTGGCGCCCTGGCCGCCATGGGGGGCAGGTGGCAGCGGTCGGCCAGTGCAGGGCCGGAGCTGCAGAGGCCTGCCGCTGGGGACAGCCAGGCGCATGAGGCGTCCGGCAGCATGGTGAGGGCATGGGCTGGGGCTGGGCTGGGGCTAGGCTAGTATATGGACTGGGGACCGGTGGCATATTAGACGCTTGGGCTGGGGCCTATGGGGCTAAGAGAAACTTGTCCGGTAGCGTAGCTTTCAGCTCAACGCTTGTCTGTAACTAGCAGCACCACGCAGCGTCCTCCACATCCCGTACCCAGGCTCAGCACTGTTTTACGAGACCTCATGTTAATGTTCGTGTCCTCCGCCACGCAGTCCCTGCCGTCACCCTCAAAGCACGCATTCGTGGACCCGCCATCGAATGACCGCCTTCCTACGCCCAGCCTCAGCCACAGCCCAAAGGCCGCTGGCGCCGCCGCCGCTGCAGCCGCAGGCCATGCGGACAGTACGGCACCTCCTGCTGCCACCGGCAACGCATCCCTTGACGGTCTGCAGCCCCTCACCAGCTTCAATCTATACGACCTGGAGGGCCATGGAGGGGACGTGGGTGGGTCAGCCATCTGGGCGGGGGCCGGGAAAGGGCGAGGCAGCGGCGGGGGCCCCAGCGGCGGCTTGGATGGCAACGGTCCGTATGGGCAGGGAGGTGGGACCCTGGTACGTGGTGGTGGGCAGGAAAGCGACGATGATGATGAGGGTGAGGTGACCAGCCCTTTCAAGGGCCCTAGTCGCATGGGGCCGGGTGCATCCCGGCATGCAGCTGCTGGGCTGCGCAGGCCGCTGGGGGCGGGCCAACGGTCTTCGCCGCTGCAGCTGCACGGAACGGGGCTGCGCCGCCGGCGGTTGAGCGATGGGGCGTTTGCTGCTGTGGCGTCACCTGGGCGTGCGGGCATGGAGCTTGGGGAGGATGGCATTTTTGGGGAGGGGGAGGAGCAGCCAGCGCGGCAGCCGCAGCAGCAGCGAGGTGCTTGCGACAGCGCAGGGCTACCCTCCTGGATGCAGCGCTTGGAGTGTGCGCACGGCGGCAGCGTTGGAGCGACTGAGCTGGGCAGGAAGGAGCGGCAGCAGGCTGCGTTGGAGGACGCAGACGGCACGTGCGGCTCGGGTGATGGGGCACTGATGTTGATGGAGGAGGGTGGAGGGGACAGCGGGGACCGCGGCGGCGGGGGCATGGCGCAGCGGCGGCGGCGCCCGGTGTCGCTTGGAGCGCCGAGGGCGGGTGGCAGGGGCGGCTTCTTGTTGGGCGAGGAGGAGGGGCTAGGAGCTGGCAGCGCGGGCGAGTGCGATACGCAGGAGCGGGATGAGCAGGCGCAGCTGCAGCTCATGGAGGCGCTTGAGAGGAGGGAGGAGCGCAGGAGGACCAGCCTCCTGGACGCGTGGGAGCAGGAGGAGCGGGAGCTCGACCGGGAGCTGTTCGGCGGTGCTGTGGGTGGTGGGGAGGGGGAGCAGGAGGGCATGCGGCTGGGGGGCGTGACCGCAGAGCGGCTGGGGGGCGGCGAGGCTGCAGACGAGGAGGGCCTGCTGATGAGCGCGCTGCAAGCTCGGGAGGATAGGGGCTGCCGTACAGGTACTGCCCAGCGGGTAGCTGCCCGAAGCTGCCGTACGCTTGGGGAGGATGGGTTGCGGGAGGCGGAAGACTTCCTGAGTGTTGGCGAGCGGGCGGGTGTGCTGGGGCAGACGGATTCGGAGGCGGGCCTGCTTCTGGGCGGCTCCTCGGGCCTCAGGAGGTGCTCTGGAGGGTCGATGCTGAGGGCAGCACCCGAGAGCCACACGCCAGGGGGGCTGTTCGCAGCGTACGCACGCGGTGCGGCGGCAGCGGTCCGTGTGCCGTCGCGTGCACGGGACGGCAGCCATGGGTCAAGTGGGGACGCATTGGCGTGGGATGCTGGGGTGGACGGGTGCCTTGCCCATGCTGAGGCAGCCGCTGCGCGTGCCTTCCCGGTCGGCATGCCGGCCGCATCGGACGCGCTTGGCCACGAAGAGTTGGTTCCGGCGGGAGGGGACGCTGTCGCAGCTGCTCACCCTGGTGTGGATTGGCGTGACGGCGGTCAGGACGGCGGCGGCGGAGGCGCCTTGGCGGTTCCCCATGGCGATGCTGCTCACGCTGTGGCTGGTGGGGGTGACGTTGTGGGCGGCGATCGGGGTGGGGAAGGGCAGGAGCGGGGAGGGCAGCAGCAGGAGGAGGAGGAGGAGGAGGATGGGGATGTGGAGATCACGGCGGAGCTGTGCACCGGCGGGGGCGGTGGCGGCTTCCACTCTGTGCACCACGTGCCCAAGTGCGTGGCGGTGGCCACACGCACCCTGGACCGCATGGAGCGCCGCCAGCAGCAGCAACAGCAGCAGCAGCAGCAGCAGCTTCTGTTCCCTCTCCAGCCCCGGTCGGTGCCGCCCCCCCAGCGGCGCACGGGCCATGGCCTGGGCCCCTCGCCGCAGCCCGTTCCAGGGGCAGGAGCGCGGGGGAGCTCTGCGGCGGCCCTTGGAGCTACAGGGCGGGGTGCCGGGACTGACCGTACACCGTTGGCTGGGCAGCTGGCCATGTCGGCGTTCACGCGGGCGCTGCCACGCAGCACGGGGGGCAACAAGCGGCAGGGGGGCAGGGGGCCGGGAGGGGCAGGGGCTGCTGGCCCGAGCCGGGGGTGGAACCCTGGGGCTGTGTTTGTGGACCTGCCGGAAGGTGCTGGCGGCCCGTGTCAGCGTGGGGACGAAGGGGATCAGGGGGTTGCGCTGGGGAGGCAGGGAGGTGGAGGCAGGGAGGGGGGCAAGCGAGGGTTGGAACGCGGGGAGGATGCGGGCGCAGCGGAGGCAGCGGGGGAAGATGACGGGGAGGTGGAGATTGTGGGTGAGGTGGAGTCTCTTTTGCCGGGCGTGCGAGGTGTGGGAGGTGCAGGCAGTCAGAGGGATGCTCGGGCGCAGGAGGTTCTACGCAGGCCCTTCCAGCGCCCGCGCTTGCTGGAGAGTGGAACGGCGGGGGCGGGGTCCGGGCCGGGGGTGGGTGGGGCGGGGCGGGGCCGCGGGGCGGCTGTGGGGGTGCGGGGCCGTGGCGGGGGAGGGGGCGCGCAGCAGCAGGCGATCACAGCGTTTGGGCGCTTCGCCTACACCAAGGCCAAGAAGCCATGATAGATTTCTCGAGGTGCTCTTCTTGGTAACCTTGGCGTGCCCTTCTGATGGAACATTTATTCTTTTTTTACTACTGTTTCCTATGGCGTGCGCCACTGTGATAACGCTGTTATTTTCGGGGTGTGACGGTGGATCACGTACCAGACACCATTGGAAGCCGCCCTGCTCGCTACAGCGGGGCGAATCTGGTTGCCCCTCGCGGCCCTTCAGAGTGCTAGACATCAGACACCATGTGGGCGTGCCAGGGGTCCTGGCATGTAGGTAGGTAGATGTGTTCGTCCTCGCGACGCTGGAGGTGCATGAAGCGGACTGTACTGCAAGGTAGTGAAGCTGCTGGACCATGGAGTCACAATCTACCGGTGCTTGGGGGCAAGCACGACTGCGATGTTGTGTGCGTAGGCACTCGTGGACCCATGTGCAGCTTGACCTGCATAACGGCTTTGGGAGCAAGACGTCTTGATACGGCAGGGCCTTGCCCATGTACATCAGTGCACGTAATCTAGTGCACCTAATGCACACCTGTGCGCACTCTACAGCGTTATGCTGGTTCTCGGTCCCCACGCAGCCAAACGCAGTACCGTGCCGGTACGACAGCCAAGTGGACCTGGCTGGTGCACCTCTCCACACAACCTGACTTGAAGCTGTGCCTCTTGGCATGGGCAGTGCCCTGGGTAACGGCGTGTGGCCGTGGCTCTAAACCACGGGTATCAGTAGGTGCCGTCCTTTGACGCCTGTACTATGCGGACCTGGCTGGGCCGACGGGCATGCGCTGGGCCCAGGTGGGACGCCCCAGGTCACACTGGGGAGCCTGGGTCACTGGCTGGGGCAGTCCCCGTGGGCAGTCCCCGAGTTGGAGCTGCTTGACCGCATTCATGGTACGCCGCTAGCAGGCATTCTTTCGTATCACAGCGTACACGGGCCAGTAGCGATTAAGCCTCGAGCGCTTTGCGAAAACTGGTGGTTGGCCGTTGCAGTGTGAATGCGCGGGAACTCGAGCACTCGACAGCCAGCCGCTACAGTTCGCAGACGCCCTTATGTACGTGAATTGCAGACGCTGTAAGAAGAAGTTTAGAAGCTCCAGAAGCCGCACTCCTGAACGGCCTTTCGCCCGGAGCATTCGCGCAGCTGAAGAAGACCGACATCGGCACAGTGACAAAATAAATTGCGTTTTTACTTATAACATGTTGCACTTGTAGTTACAATGTTTAACACATAAAAGGAGCATCTGCCGAGGAGGTACAGTGCATGCGACGTTGCTATTCGGCGTGGTCAAGGATGGCGGCATCAACAAGCTATTCATCGCATTGTGGAGAACTTGCAGCACTCTGGCCCGGACGCGAGGCACAGGTGAGACGGCTCCTGGAGCGCAGAGCTCGGCGACCATGTGTCTTGGGCCCGTCACCAATGCTGCTCCCTTGAGGTCCAACACACATCCACCCAAACTGCATTCCGCCTCTCTTCCTTCCAGATTGACACACTCCATTCATGGCTGTCAGGGCGGGGTGGCTCCCACATAATCGTTCACGGCCCGCCCGGGACGGGGAAGACCTCGGTCGTCAGGTGTGTGCCGTGTCCCCAGGACTGCACCCCGGAACTCCTTACCAGCTACAGTAGCCATGCGCAAATCCGCCTGTGAAGGACCAGCAAACTGGCCCCATGCCACTTACAAGCGGTCGTCGACGCTGCCTCCTGCTCCCCGCACAGGCTGGCTAAATGCATTGCTACACACCTGAAGCACCGTAATGGCGCCTTTGCATGCAGGTCCTGTCTGGAGGCTTGGGGCCGACGGTACGCCTACGCCACGCTGCCGCAGGTGCGACTGGCTGTGGCTTGGAATGTGTCGGACCACAGCCTGATGCTGTACTAGCAAAGAGCGCAAGCTGGTGTGCCAGCACGACGCCCACGCGCTCGCGGCCCGCCGGGGCCGTTGGGGCAGCCGGCCGTGTAGGGCTGCGTGTCGCCGGCCCGCTGCTACCGGCCTTGCTGCTGCTGGGCTCGGGTGCGGGGCTGGCTCCGTCCGCGTCCCGCATATTCACATGATGGATAGGATGGACATGCACGTGCACGCACTCGTGGCCGATGCTTTTTGAGTGCATATGCCTTCTCCCACATTGAGGAAAGCATTTGTCCAACTTGGACGCTCCGCCTCGGCGCACGCCTAGGATGCAATCCACTCCACAGCATTCTTTGTTTCCTCCCACAGGAGTACAAGCTGCGCCAGCTGTTCGCCAGCCTGCTGTCCCAGCTGTGGGCCGACCGCGGCCACAAGCGCAAGCGGGCGGGCGGCTTCGGGCCCGTGGCGGGGGCGGACAGCTGGAACGAGTTCGCGGAGCAGGCTGCGGGTGGGTGGGGGGCCGTGACGCATGGTGCATACAGCCCCTTCCTGGGGCCCCGCATGCGTGCTGTTACAACGCTGCTGGTGGACCTGGCAGCGGGCGGGTAGGTAGCTGGGCGTGACGCATGCTACACTTGCGTTTGCACCTGGAGTCGCTACCCGGTGACATCCCGTACATGCGTCGGCGGCACCAGCTGTGCCGATTGCCCAACCTCCACCACCGGCCGTCCCACCCGCCCGCTCCCAACCTCCTGTTCCCCTCCCTGCCCCTTCCTTTCCCACCCCACCCGCCCCTCCCCGCAGCCGCCTGCCCCCCTGGCTCGCCCCAGTGCAGTGTGCTGGTCCTGGACGGCATGCAGTGGCACGCACACGCCAACGTGCTGCCGCAGCTGCTGGCTGCTATCCGGGTGCGTTGGGGCGCGTACCATGTGTGCTGGTTATACGATAGGTGTGCGTAGGAGGCAACGGACATGTCAACGTGCTGCCGCAGCTGCAGGCTGCGATCCGGGCGCGTATCATGCGTGCTCAAGTACCGGTACCTGACAGGTTTGCGCAGAAGGCAACAGGCATGTCAACGTGCTGTTGAAGCTGCTGTCTGCGATCAGCATGCTTTGGGGCGCGTATCGTGCATTGTTATTAACAACACCTTGCAAGTGCGTGCGTGCGTAGATGGCAGCACAGACACACCAATGTCCTGCCATAGCTGCTGGCTGCGATCGGCATGCGGCGGGGGTGATTGTGAACACCCGGGTGGTGCTCACACACACGTGGCTATTAGGCGGTGGGGCCAAAGTTCAATAGGCAGCAGCACCACGCGCCATACTTCCTCCGCCACACAGCCGTTCTGCCCCTTAACCCCACACCCGTATGGCACGTGCGCTGCTGTGCAGTTGTTGCAACACAACCACTCATGCTTCTCCTCCCCCTGACACTTGGTTATTCCTTCCCCCCGCAGTGGCACCGTGCCAGCCTAGTGGTGGTGGCCGTCACCTCCACGCCGCCCCAGGTGGGCAAGCAGCAAGCCCGCTGCATGTGCATTGGATGAAGCCGTTACCCCACAGCCCCAACGGCCTCTCCCTGTGACGTCGTCCCCTTTGACACGTGCCATGGCACCGTGCCAATCCACCAGCCGTCCTGCACAGCATGCTCCTTGCAGGTGCCGTTACCAGTATCGATGCCGCGCTGGCCGCCGTCCCAATGCTTGCATACTCGACACCACCGTGCGTCCCCATTACCATGATAGCGCTGCTGTGCTCTCTTTCAAACTGTGTTCCCGGATGGCCTTGAACAACCGTCCGCAGGACCTGCGATTCGGCGCCGCCAGTGGGCTGCCGCTGCCGCTGATGCGCAGTGTTGCGTTCCCTGCCTACAGCCGTGACCAGCTGGTGGAGGCCCTGGCAGTGGTGGGTTAACATGACGCTCACATGGGCACATATGCGTTCAGAGTGGCGACCCGTGGGTCATTTGTTCTATCAGTATGGACCAGCTGGTGGAGGCCCTGGCTGTGGTGGGTTAGCACACGTGTGGGTGTCATGTCCGCGGTGATCGTGGGTCTGTGTAGGGGCTGTTCCAACAGCCGCGACCAGCTGGTTGGAAGCGTTGGCGATGGTGGGTTAACATGAAGTCACGTGCGTGTTCAGAGCTTCAGGGTTGAGGTGGGAGTACACCGAGGGTCACGAATGGTTGGGGCTGCGTGGGTGACGCTGTGGAGTTGATGCGCTGTGCTACCACATCTCGCGTTGCTTGCCCACATGCACAACCCAAGTCATGCTTGCACCGACTGCCCCCCTCCTGTCACACCAATCTACCGCAGAACGTCCCGACTGCGTGCGGCGCCGCCGCCGCGGCTGCTGCCTCCACCGACGGCACACACGTGCCAGCGCCCGCCCTGTCCACCTGCCCCGTGGCCCCCTCCCCGGAGCTGTACCGCGAGTTCCTCAACTCCACGGTGGTCGGCCCCTTCTGCCAACACACCAGGAGGTCAGTGCTTTCAAGCTCTCTTTGTATCACATGTAGGACAGGTACAAGTGCCTGTGTTTCGCACGCCGTGCCCCGCACAAGCAACTCCACACAAGGAGGGCCTGTGTCGCAGTGCGCTGTCTTGAACTCGTGGTTGAGGGGCAGGTAGCTACATGTTGCGTTGTGGAAGACCCCACTGTCCGCAACACATGCAGGAGTGCTAGGAACATGACAGGATACAACAGGAGGGTCCAGGTTGCATGGTACCGAAGTTGAACCAGGAGGGCAATCCGTCAGCTGAATGCCTATTATGCCCTTGTGCATGTGCACCCCCCTGATGCAGTGCGGCGGACCTGGCGGCGGTTGCTGGTTGGCTGTGGCCCCTGTACAGCCAGCCCCTGGAGGAGGGGCAGGTTAGCTAAAGGGGGTAGCACCGGGGTGGGGTCGGGGCAACAGGGCACCCCGGCCGACGTGGCCCCTTGGTTGCTGCCCGCGGCCGGTTCAATGCATGGTCTGCTCGTTTGGTGCAGCCCCCGCTGCGCCCCTTAATACGCGTTGCGTTGCTAGCCTTATCTAAACAGCTACGTGTGCTACTGGTCATACTTGAAACGGCAAAGCACCAACAAGCCAAAACCCCACCCGACATGCGATGGGTTCACCCTCCCCTCCTTCCCACATCCACCCATTCACCCGCACAGGTTCGGGCAGACGCGCCAGTGGAGACCCAGGTACGGCAGCTGGACGGCCTGCTGCGCAACCGCCATAACGGTCCCGTACGGCGGTTACTGGAAGTGTACCGCCCCGGGCTGCGCGCGCCGCCGCCCGGCGCGGTGCCGCAGCTGCAGGCCCATGGGTCATCCAGCATGGCGGCCGAGGGGGCGGCGGGGGCGGGCGCAGCGGGGGCCCTGGGAGCAGGTATGGAGGTGGAGGCGTTTGACAGCGGCCGGGCGCTGACGGCTAACCTGGGCAAGGCGGCTAAGCTGCTGCTGCTGGCGGGTGAGCGGGGGAGGTTGGGGAGGTGGGGGGTTGGTTTGATGGGGTGTGGGTTTGAGTGCGTGCCTTTGGAGGGGCGTGGATGCCCTGTACGGCCAAGCTGCTGCTGCTGGCAAGTGGGCAGGAAAGGAGGCGAAAGAGTTTGTTCGTGACCAGCCGCACCGAGCACACTATGGTCTGCTTGCTCATATGGCGCCGCAGTTGCGCATCATCCACTGCATCCGGTTTGCAAGTGGCGGGTCCTCACAGTAAGGCCTTGGATGCCGCTTGAAACAAACGCTTTCCTCATCCCAACTGTCCAGCCTTCGTTGCCAGCCGCAACAAGCCCACGCGTCTTCCTGTCAGTCCTTGTCAAGGCTTTCTTCTTTCCTACCCGTCGGTCCCAACTGTCGACCCGCCCGGCCCCTCTTCCCCCCAGCCTTCGTTGCCAGTCGCAACAAGCCCACACTTGACAAGGAGCTGTTTGAGTTCCGGCAGCAGCAGGGCGGCAGGCGGAGGGGGCGCGGGGCCAACCGCGCGGAGACGCAGGCGCAGCAGGCGGACAGACAGGTAAGGGGGACTGAGGAGCAAGGGCGATAGGCAGGGGCCACGTGGAACGTGAGAGCACGAGGAGGGATGCGCTGGGGTTGCCCAGATTAGGATGGACCGTAACAGTCAAGGTCTGGTGGTGGAGAGCTTAGGGCATTCCGGGCAGCCAATAGGTCAAAGCATGCACCGTAGGTGCAGCCCGAGAACCCTGGCGCATGTTCGGTCCCGAAGCGCTGCTCGAGCCCCGTGCTACCGTACCCCTTGCTACCGCGCTTCACACGTGTCCCTGCTACCGCCTGCGCTCAATTGCTACCCCAGGCAGAGGCGGCACGCGAGGCGCGGCTCCGCGGTCCGCACCCCTTCCCCCTCACCCGCCTCATCTCCATATTCCACCGCCTGTGGGCCTCCGCCGCGCCCCTGGAGTCCGACGCCGCCGTGTACGGCGGGAAGGGGCTGTCGTACGCGGCGGGCGGTACGGTGTACGGCGAGGAGCAGGACGTGCTGGACGTGGACCTGGTCACAGGCTTCGCGGGCGGCAGGACGGGCGTGGAGGTGGGCTGGCGGTTGGTGGGGTCGTTGCGGTTGGTTAGAAAAATCTCCTGACTAGTCGCTGTCCTCCTGCGTGCTTGGGGTGTGACTGTGCGCATGGAGGGAGGGGGGGAGCGGGACGGGAGGCGGGGAGAGAAGGGATGTGGGGTATGGCACCTCGTGTCCGACGAGGCTGAGCGGCTACATGCGGTGGTAGTAACAGATCAGCATTTCGGTGCTTGGTAGCTGTCTCGCGTGACAACCACCTCTGTCTTGCCTCCCCCTGCGTCCCTCCCCCTCCAAAGGCCGTGTGGAGCCAAAGCGGTGCGGTGCTGAGCGCTGTGACGGGGCTGGAGGCCATGGGGCTGCTCACCAAGGTGGGAGGCACAGCAGGGCTAATACACATGTGCACCGGAGTACACCTGCACGAAGTGTTGGGGCTGGGGGCCATGGGGCTGCTCACCAAGGTGGGAGGGGCATGGGTGACAGGGGCCTACACTGCAAGACATGGGAGCTATTACACACATCTGGTTCACGGGCACGTCCACACGGCGTGGCGAACGGTCAGCCTGAAAGCCATGGGGCTGAAGATCACCCAGCTCAGTTGCCAGAACAGGGAGCTCGCGCACAGCTGACGCACGTGGGTTGCACACAATTTGAATGCTGACGTGAATGCTTGGTCCACGCACCTTGGTCGCCCGACATGAGCGCTAGTCCACCTACCTCAATTGTGGATAGACAGGTGCCATTGCTAAAGTGTTCTTCTTCGTTTCGCAACCAACAGCACGGCGACCGCGACGACCCCCTGGACCAGCCCCGCTTCCTGTGCGCGCTGGACGAGCCGCTGGCGCAGCGCCTGGCGGCAGACGTGCGCATCCAGCTCAACAACTACCTCATGTACGACAAGTGAACAGAGTACGGGTACGACAAGTAACGAGTACGACCAGTGGAGAGCAGGGGGCCCGGCTATGTGGAGGCCAGAGCAGCTGCTGGACGCTGCATGACGACAAGAGCCTGATGATTGGCGACAGCTGACAGACGGAGCGGTCCCTGTGATGCCAGGGCTGCAGGGTGCGGTAGCTGCTTGACAGGTGGTGAGGCAATAGGTTGTGGTGGAGGTGCTGGTGGCTAAAGCAGCTGCTACCCGCTGCACGGCGGCCCCTGTAGCATCGGGCACGTGTTGCCAGTGCTGGGGATACGGTAGCCACGAGATTGGTGGTGCGGTATTAGGTGGTGGTGGAAGGTGTGTTAACAGCGCGCGAGCGGCGGAGTCCGTTGATCTTTACAGGCTGGCACAGGTGCGACATCAGCGACAGAGGTTGCGGACGGTGGGACCTGTGGCACGTTGCCAGAGTGTTTCGCAACTATGCGTGCGGCGCATCGTACGTGCGGGGCAGGCGGTCGCGAGGCAGGCCCGCTAAAAAGGTTGCGATGGTCCTGCGATGGTGTATCGGTACCGAAATAGGATGTGGTGCAGGGTTGTGACCATGTGAGGTGCACCCGTACTGCCGTTACTCCATAGCTGCCAAGAGGCCGCGCAGGCCCCGGCACCAGCAAGGTACTTGTGTGAAGTACAGGTTGGTGTGACTGGGACGGGGTGTGCATGGCGGTGCCACGTGTTTAAGGTTGCCGATAACACACATGCCGTTGTAACTGAAGGGCAAACCGCATTCATGTGCAGGAGTACAGATGGTGCCGGCATTGGCGCTGGCGTGGGCCATAGGTACTGGTACGCCTGCTGGGTGCTACATGCAGGACCTGACGGAGGCGCTACGTAGGCGGGACCTGACAAAGGCGCTAGGCAGGACCTGACAAAGGCACATAGACCGCTAGTGCGGTCACAGGGCCACAGCCCTGCCCCAACCGCACGGGTGCACGGCCAGGGCCACGGGGCACAAGCAACCCAGCTCCACGAGTTTTTTGTATCAGTCATCGTCAATACATCCAACTCACGCTCTATTTTGGGCACCAAAAGGGCCCTGAGCAAGATAAAAAGCTGGGATTGGCATGCCCAGCGGCAGGGGTTTGTGGCAGGGGTAGGAGACTTCGCAGGGCTTAGCACGTAGGCAGCACGGTACCCAAGGACCGAAACGCGTGAGGCTTTCCGCCTTTGCAGTGCCAGGTGAGGGCCGAGGATTTCCCGGTGCTGCTCGCTGCAACCCGCGCCCTTCCAACGGTAGAGGCCGCGGGTCCGCGGACTGTGAAGCTCGCTACCGTGGTCCATCGAAGGGCGTGGAACCGTGGAAGAGCCGAGGCGTGGCCATGATTTTATAGCGTGTATCTATTGATCATATGCACGTAGGTGCTCTCGCCATCTGTTCGCCACGAGGATGCACGAGGTCGCGAGGAGGTAGGGTCAGCAGTACCCGTACTGTACTCGAGGTCAGGTAGGAGCAACCACTGCATTACCGCAGTAATAGGACAGGTTTCATTACTTTGTCAGCATTCATATTAAGCTCACTAGTGGCAAAAACGATGACGTAGTCGACTCACAACTAAGGAGCCTTCTCCCCTTCGTCCACCCTTGCACGCGGATACCTACAAAATAACGAGAAATGCCGCTTACTCGAGTGGCGAAGGACCCTTGGAGTGAGTCCCACACCGTCCCCAGCTTTCTACCTCCGCCAGTATCGCTCAGGAGCGAGCATGTTCCGCTCACAGCTGAAAGGGCAGAGGTGCGCTCAAGTACTGCTTGCGTGGTGTCTGGAATGCCGAATCCGGAAGAAACTCTCAAGGCTCAGTGGCCTGCTTACCGTTGCTGGCGTGCGGCTTTGCGGCTTTGCAAACATTCCGAAACTGCAATTAGTACTGTAATGTGTACCTCGTGACATCGGCATAAGAGTTCCGACACTTCTACCAGCTTCTACCCTGCAACAATGCGCCCGCAGGCCGTTGTGAAGAGCCACATCGAGCGTGCCGCCATAGCTTCAGCTCCCAGCGTGGAACTGGTAGATAATGAAGTTGCCGCACTGCTCGAGGGCTGCGCGGAGCAGTTGCTCGACGGCGCAGGGAGCAGGAGCAGCCGACGGAGCTCCTACGAGCACCATGGCCCTGCACCCACCAGTCCCGGCAACCTCATAAAGCGCGCCGTTGCTGCGGCCACGTCCAAGTGGAACAGCCTGATGCAAAAGCAGCAGCCACAGCAGTTGCCTGTCCCCGGGGGAAGCCCCAGGCGTTCAGGCTGGGAGGGGCACGACAGTTTGGAGCCGGCTGGGCTCCACGGCAACCTGGGTGAGCTAATGGACTTGTTATCCAGGTCTTGTGTCTGCCTGGCCAGGAGCAAGGGCGGATTAGTTCGTCATTCGGTTCCCAGTACCTATGTAGCGTGTCCCCAACGCGACCGACCCGTATGCACCGTCCACAGTTACTGTGCGGTACCTTGCTTACCCTCTGCAGGAAACATTCCTCCACCGCCTTCTGACCGCCCCTCTCCAACTCCCCCTTACCAACCACGTCACCCGCAGGTGCCGCAGACGCCATTTTGCCCACCAACAATGCGGAAACGGCCGCCCCAAGGCCGCCTGCGCACCTGCGCCAAAACGTTGCGGCGAACCGCCGCATGTCGTGCCCCGACATCGTGCTGCACCAAACCGACAACCGCCACGACGACGCGCTTGATCCCCTCGCCAGCCACGCACGGTGGGCGGACAACCGCCAACCGCCAACGGGCCTGTTGTACTGTGCGGCAACGGTGCTGAAGGCGCTTGGTGCGCACAACTCGCCAAATTCGAGGTGGCAGGTAGGCCGGGTGCGGAGTGGAGGGACCTAGGAGTACAGTTTGAGGGAATGCATTTTGGACCGGTCGAAGTGAAAGCCGTGCCATTGGTGGACGATGACGTCGTGTAAGTGGGGAGGCAGGAGAAGCAGGACGGGTACGGTATACAGAGAAGGCCCGCAGGACTGCTAAGACTGTGCATGGCGCGGGTGTGGAATGCTGCAACCATTCCGGTCTAAGGGCTCCAGAGCCCTATGTGCTCGTCGGTTCATCGGTACACAGCCCAACGCTGTGGTACCTCGCCATCTCTCGAGCCCTGGCCCACGGGTCGCCCCGATGCGCGCCTCCCTTGCACCCACCAGCCACAACCTACTGCACTAAAACCCCATACCCCTTCCGCACACTACCTACACAGTCTGACGCCGTGATGGGCTTACTGGATTCTCAGCTGCCTCCCGGCTGGGACCTGGACCAATACGCCGCCTGCGGCACCGGGGCCCTGCGCCACCGCCTCGCAGCCCTCGTCTCGTCCAACGGCCCCCCGGAGGCCATCCGCAGCCTCGCCGCCGTCGTCATCCAGTCGTACTGCCGCGGCTGGCAGGCGCGGAAGTACGTCGCCCGCCTCCGGGAGGAGCGCCGCCGTACGGCGATGGAGGCGGCGGAGCTGGAGGCGGAACGCGCGGCGGCGGAGGCCATCGCGCGGGAGAAGGCAGACGTGCGGCGGCAGCTGCGCGCAGCTGCCCGCGACTGCCTGCTGGCCGTCCAGGCGCAGCAGGACTACGAGCGTACGCGAGCGCGGCTGGCAGCGGGGCGTGGGCAGGCACCTGGGGTGGCGGCGGCTCCGCCGCCGCCACCGACCATTCCTCCTGCACTGTGGTCTCGATCCGCTGACCTAGGGATGGATCCGATCCAGGTGCTTCTGGACGGTGGTATGTTGAGCCGGCAGATTGAGGACGTCATCACATCGTCGCGGCTGGCTGGCGCGCTACCGAAGCGCGCGGCGGCGGCGGTGGCGGCGGCAGCGGCGCGAATGTGCGGCGGTGCCGCCACCGATGGCGGCGGTGAGGCGTGGGCCATGGGCGGGAGCGACGACGGCGCAACGCCCACCAACCGCCGGGCACGTGGGTTGTCCTTCACGTCGTCCTCCCATGCGGCTAGCTACCACGCGAGCGTGTCGGACCAGCTGCTCGACACGCCCTCCAGCCACGGCCGCGACTCGGACAGCTCATCGACGGAGCACACCATGTCTTCCAGCGCCATCGCCGCCGCCGCCGCGGCGGCGCTCGGCCTCCCGCCGCGCAGCTCCCTGCCTGGCCGCAGCACCCCCGTACACCGGTACGGCAGCACCACCAACCCCGGTGCGGCACCTAGTACGGCAGAACTCGTGGAGCAGATGCTCGCGCAGCAGCGCGCGCAGCAGGTCCCGCTGCCGTCCATGAGCGCTTCGGGTACGACGCCCCCAGGCGGCGGACCCATGGGTCAGTCCTCGTCGTTTGTCCTGCGGAAGGGCAACAGCGGGAGCGCCTGGCCCGCCGGCAGCGCGACCCGTGGGTCGGTGGGCCAGGGTAACGCCAGCGCTGCGCTTCATCCCACGCCCATGCACGCGACAAGCAGCGGCGGCGCAGCGCCGGGGCAGCATGGCAGCTCAGTGGGGCTTTCAAGGCCAAGCCCCCAGGGCCCTGCCGCCGCGGCGGCCGTCAGGGAGGCCCTGACGGCGTCCGGCGGCGCCGCCGCACCGTCGTTTGCACGGTACTCCCTGACGCCGCAGTCCCTGGCGACGCCGCCGGCGCTTCCCGCCATGGGTGGCGCCGGCGGCAGCAGAGCCTCCCACAGCGGCGGCGCCGCCGGCTGGGCCCAGGCCGGTGCACGCCGCTCCCGCCGCATGTCGGACGTGGCGGGACTTAGCATCGGCCCTGGCGGCATGGTGCTAGGCAGCGGCGGCGGCGGCAGCGGCGTCGATTGCGTTCCCGCCGGCGAGCGTTCGGTGCCCGGCCTGCAGCACACGTCATCGGCCACGGCGCTGACGGCCAACCCGCCGCCGCACCCACTGCGTGCCCGCAGCAGCGCGGCGTTGCTCAACCCAGCGGCGGCGCAGTCAGACGTACAGTCGGCGCCGGTCAGCGCTGAGGCCGCCGCCGCCCTGCTTCCCCCCGTCAACCTGGCGTCCATTCGTACGAGCCTGCCGTCGGTGCCGTCAGCGAGCAGCTTGAGTGGCGGCAGCGGCGGCGGCCTGCCGCCGGCGGCACCACACGTGGCGTCGCACGGCCTGGAGGGTCTGGGCCAGCTGCCCTCGGCGGATAGCTCACCCATGTCAGCACCGCGCCTCGCTCACCAGGTAGGAAATGGCCGGGCACGTCGGATCCTGCATGCCAAGAACCAGGAGAGCTTCCCTGCATGTAGTGAGGGTGTGGTGGCAGGTGCTGTCGTGCTGACGCAGCCCTTGCTACGGTACCGCCCCAAAGGCGGTTGCGCCAAATGCCCTCACGCTGACCCGTAGCCCTCCGCAACCCCACCACCCCACTGCTGTGCCGCAGGCCTCCCTAGGCGGTTCCGCCACCGACAACGGCGGCAGCGTCCCCAAGCTGCACCGGCGCCACAGCTACATGGACTGGCACGGCAGCACCTCCGGCCTGCCGCCCGCCCACCCCTCAACCCCACCCCAGCCGCACTCGGAGCTGCCCCCGCTGCACCACTCCCAGCACGGCGGAGCAGCGGCTCCGCCCGCTGCTCAGTCTAGCTGCAGCCTGAGCGGCGCCGTCGGTTCGTCTTCCCGCAATGGCCGGACGCAGCAGGCCGCTCTCACCCCCAGCCCCCGTAACTCCACACGCGGTCCCGGCAACACCCTGGGCAGCAGCGTCTCACACGGCCATCAGTTCGTGCTCTCTGGCCACGCCCCTGGGGCTTCCGGCTCCCGGAGCAATGGCGGCTCCAGCTCCGGAGCCGCCTCGTCCCAGCCCGGAACGCCCAGCGCCGGAACCGACGCCGACGCCCTCGCCGCCCTCACCCACAGCAGCCGCGCCCGGCGCAGCAGCATCCTCGGCCCAACCGCCCCCATGTCGGTCATCAGCCTTGGCGGCCCCTCTTCCTTACACACAGCGAACCTGCCCTGCTTCCCGCAACACAGCAGCTCCGGGCCTTCACACCCTCCAGGCCTCCCGTCCGGTCCGCACGGTGCCACTGCCGCCGCCGCCGCCGCCCGCCGCGCCGCCGCCGCAAACTCCGCCGCCAGCCCTGCGCCCTCCACCCCGCAGCTGGTGCTACCGACCAACTCGGCGTCGCAGCTGCAGCTGTCCCCCTCTAGCGGCAGCGGCAGCGGCACGTGGTTCGGTGAGGTGTCGCCGTCAGGGAGTAGCGGCCCGACAGCGGCGGCGGCGGCGGCGGCGGCGGGTACGGCTGCAGGCAGGTGGACGGCGCTGCAGGTGCCAGCGCCTCCGGCTCACGTCCGGCGTCCCTAGCCCACCTGACGGCGGCCCATGGGGTGGTGTCGTAAGTAGATGGAGGGGGGAGCCAGGCAGTTGTGGATGGAGTGTAGATGCATGTAGAGGTTCTGCTTACCTCGTTTGGGGGTGCGGGGATGAACGGGGAGGGGAGAATGGCTTAACGCAGGACGCCGAAGTGGTTGAATGGCCTTTGGGGCTTGGGTCTGTCTGAGAGCTTGTGGGATGTGCTGCTTTTAGCACTAAGTGCTTAATGGACGCGATGATGCCTAGCAAGGCGCGTCGTGGGCAGGGTGACGTATGGGCTGAAGTGCCCCATCTCACACGTCACAGCCGCTGTCGTGTTATTGACGCAGAGTTGTTTGCTGCAGGGGTCGTGACGCTGCAGGGCCGCTGTGTGAAACAACTCTTTTGAAGTGTGGCTTGACGCTCACGTAGCGAAAAGTGCGACCTGTGAAAGCTTCCCCCGTGTGCGGGTGTTCATGCCTTGACTTCATTTATGCTTGATTCTTGCAGCCAGTGTCTCGGGGAGCCCCTGCAACATTGCAGGCGTTCAGTCCTTACATTGGCTTTGTCCCGCGCGCGCACAACGGTTACGATGGTTGCCTGTGCTGGTCCCTTGCTGATTCCTTGCTGGTTGCGCACTGTGTTCCGGTTTCTTCTTCTGTAGGTGTGTCTGTTTTCTTTGTTGTCCAGTTGCTTAGCCACTCCTCTGCGTGAGCACGGTTTCTGCTGCAACGCCATGCAACCGACGCGCACGCCGCACCTTTATGATCAAGTCCACGTGTCCCACGGGTCGGCGGCCTGCACGGTGTCCACCTATGTCCACCAGGAGAATTCCATGTGCGTGGTGTCTGTGGTATCCGTGGCAACCAGTTGGCAATGGCGACCTTGGCACACAAGCACAGCCGCCGAAACGGCGGACGCTGCCCCCACTAGACCTAAGACGCCAAGGAAGTTGAACTCGTTGAGTAAGTTGAGGTTGTAGGGAAGTTGAAGAGGATGAAAGGCTAGCTGCTTCACATTGCCCTGACCTTTGCCACGTTAGTCATGTTGTGGTCGTGTTGCTGGGAGGCGAGTGCTTAGACTGCTTACGCTACGGCAGCACCAACTCCTTACTGCTGTAACGCCGCTCGCTTTGTTGGGGAGGGTGGCCTGCGTTACACCAAGTTACAACAGAGAGCGTTACAGCACACGCACATGCTGCGCGTTGTGTTGTGTCAACGCCGTGCATGCCGACGTATGCACCCTTGACAACACCAAGGCGTCCGCACATCAAGGCTCCTACATCCTAGCATGCAAAACGGGCGCCGTAACAGTACCGTTCTGAGCACAATTGCTGTGCACCTTGCACGCATGTGACCGGTATCAAGACAGGAGTTGCCTGACAGCCAGACAGGACTTGAGACCAACAACTTGACTCACGCGACGTAAAACAAGGGTTGCTGGCCCACGGGCCACGGCACATGCCGTATTGCAGCACACGTATGAGCTTGAATACATCATACCGAACACCCAGCACCCCGTTCCTTGCTGCGAGTGGCAAACGCTCGGTTGCCAGCTGCCAGCTTGCCACAGACGCATGTATCCTGCTCGTAAAGGTACTTCCAACCGAGGCATTCAGCGGCAACCGCAAGACCAATGGACCAATCTGCACCGCCAAACACCCTCACCGACGAAAGGACACCTGTACCAAGCAAAGCAGCTCGGCTCAAACAAGGCTGCAAAACCCTTCCTAACACATCATTTGTCTTGGGCGGGAACGAGGACGGCAACCGGACACACCCAGCGCGCCGAGTGCTGGCGGCCTCTGCGCCGGGGTCTTTGCGGTGCATCCGGTCGTGATGCGTACATGATTTGAGGTAATGATGTCACGACAGTAAGGAATTACGCAAACGGGTGACACATGTCGCAACATGCGCACTGCACTTCTCCGCCAGGTACTCCCACCAATGCGGAGACCCGGCGCCACAGCGTGGAGGGTGTACGCACATGCTTCGTACGTTTAAGCGGAACTCAGCACGTTTTGCGGCCAAGGGCACTCCTCATGGGACGAAAGCACGAAACACACAATGGTACATGGGTTACGGTAGTCTAACCTGCCGGTTCAGGCACGGCCGTCCACACCAACAAAACCACCATCATCACCATCACCACCATCCATCACAACGTCTCCGCCGCCGTTGCCAACGACCGGCCCCTGCCCTCCCTCCTCCTGGCCGACTCCTGGCTGCCCCTGCCCCCCGCCCTCCGCCTCCGCCTCCGCCCCGCCCCTGCCCCCACCGCCCAGCCCTGCACCACCCTCATGACGCCCCTCCCCCAGGGGAATAACTCCAACGCCCGGAGGCAGCACACGCTGTTGCTGCTGCTGCTCCCTTGCGGCCCCGGCCCTGCTCCAATCCCCAGCCTCCTCCCCGGCGGGCACAGGCGACCGCGGCTGGGGCAGCTGCGCCTGCGGCACCTGGCCGCGAGCCTCCCGCACCGCTGCCGCCAGCTGCTGCGCCAGCAGCGACCCGTCGCCGCCGCGCATGGGCCCGGACTCGAGGTCCCCCGGCACAGAGCCGCTGCCGCCGCCGCCGCCGCCGGCCCCAATGCCACCCCCGTGCGCAGCTGCGGGGCTGGAGGGCGAGCCCTGCCGCTGCTTGTCCTCCTCGGTCACCGTGGACTGGTCACTGGCCGCCTGCTGCTGCTCCTGCTGCTGCTGCACCGGCACCGGCGCCCGCGGCTGCTGCTGCTGCTCTTGCCCCAGCACCTGCGGCTCCTGCACCTCAGCCACGGCCGCCAGCGACGCAAGCGGGTCGACGCCGACGCCGGCCCCTGGCTCAGCCTCCTGGCCCCCACCCGACGCAGCTACAAGGCCCTCCGCAGCAGCTGCCATCTTCTGGGCCTCCTCCTCCTCTTCCTGTTGCTGCTGTTGTTGTTGCTGCTGCAGCTCCTCCGCCTCCACGGCCGCCACGGCCTGCGCGATGACGTCCAGGCCGCACAGCCCAGCCAGGGCGTCGCCCTCGCGCTTGTCGCCCCTGCGACACACAGCGTCACACATATACATTAAGTCAGCGCGTCAAACCAACACTTCTCCACGTAGGTCGGCACCAACGGGAGGCATTCGGTGACTCGTCATATCCAGGTACGTTGTCCACAGAAACGGCCGATTTACCTGGACCGCCCTTGAAATTGCTCGTATCCACCCGTTGCAATGCAACACCATCATCAAACCACCCGCATGCCAGGGTCCCCAAGCCGCGTAATGCGGGTACGGCAGGTGCGGTGATACACGGCAATGCACTGCACGGACCGTACGAGCGATGCCACCCGTCCTAGTACGGTAAATGAGTAGCTCAAAAGCTCTCAAGGCCCAGCTGCCCTTACCTTCCGTCCCAGTCCTCCTCCATTGCCTCGCCCTCGTCGTACTCTTCCATCTCATCACTGTGGCCCCCGCCGCCGCCACCGCCCCCACCGCCGGCGCCGCCCTCAGCCCCCGCCGCCGCCGCCGCCGCTGCCGCCGCCGCCTTGGCGGGCGCCCGCCGCGCCGGCATCCCGCCGTAGCCACGCTCGCCGGGCATCGGGAAGTTAACCTGCGTCGAAACCAAAAGCGTACGGTGTCAGCGCGGAACTTGTACCAGCACGGAAAGCCGCCACAATGCACCAGCGCGGCACTCAGTACGTAAGCATAGGGCATCTGGAAGTTCACCTGCGCCGAAATTGACGCAGGCATGCCACCGCGACACTTGTTGAGCCCATGGTAAAAAGCAACGCAATCACTTGACGCATGCACACCCATTTTCCATGCACGCGCGCTGGCTCCCCTCAGTGAACTCCCTACCCCTCGCCCAGCTTCCCCCGCCTCACGTGCGCGCTGGTGCCCCTCAGGCTGCGTGCCGCGTCGTCGTAGGCACGTGCCGCCTCCTCCGCTGTGTCGAACGTGCCGAGCCACACGCGGCCGCCCTGCGCGCAGCAGCAACATGCACACCCTACACCGTCATTTTATATCAATGTTACGAACGAAAATATAATGTGGTAAGGGAGGTATTTACTTGTAAGCTTTCTGCTTCAAAAGGAAGCACAACTTAGCAGCGTGATAACGCACCAGTAGCACCTCTCCGCATCACAGATCAAGCAGCACAAAGGACGCGGGCAGCAAAGTCGAACCAAGCAGGTGCTATCCGAGCGTCACAGACACACAGACCTGCTCAGACCGAACCCGGCCTGATGCAGCAGCCATGTGCCCTTGCGCCCGGGTGCAGAACCCCGGACCTCTGCGCAACGCTGCTGACGCATATACGCGGTCACTAACTCGCCGTCCCCCGCTACCGTTCCCGCGTTGCAGTAATCTACCCGCTACCCACCTTAACCGGGTCCGAACCTCCCACCATCTACCGTACCCACTACCTACCATCTTCCTAGACCCTCTTTGAGACATGCAATTGCCCTCCCGCAACTGCCTCGCTACGCACCTTGACGGGGTCCCGAATCTCCGCCGCATACTTGCCCCACGGCCTCTGCCGCACGCCGCGGTACCGCACCGCGCCCCGGCCCAGCGGCTTCGTGCCCCCTTTGCCACGGCCTGCACCCGCACTAGGCGGGCTGGCCTGCCCCTCCGCATCCTCCTGCTGATCGCCCCGCGGTGGCGTCATCGCCCCCGGCGGCAGCGGCACGGCGAGCGGCCCCCGGGCGGCGCCGCCGGTGGCGGCAATGGCGGCTGTCGCCGCCGCCAGCGCGGCGGCCGCCGCCGCGTTGCCCCCGGCGGCGGCGATCCTGCTTGCCTGCAGCTGCTGCTGCTGCTGCTGCTGTGACAGCAGGCCGGTAGACGCAAGGGCACCCGCTGCGCCCCCGTCCTGCTGCTGCAGCGCCGCCTTGTCCTCTGCCCCCATCCCGTGGCCCTGCCCCTGCCCCTGCGCCATCAGCAGCTGGTGCATCTGCCGCAGCACGGTAAGCTTGCTGGAGGGGGCGCCCTCCGCGCCTGGCTCCCCATCCGCCTTGCCGTCCAGGTTCAGCGCGCCACCGCCCAAGCGGCTCCGTCCAACACCAACCCCGCCTCCACCGCCCCTGTCCGCCTTGTGCCCTTGGCCGGGGCTGGACGGGAGCGTCAGGTCAAGCGGCGACATCTCCCTGCCCGCCGCCCCCTGCCCCTTGACGCCTTGCTTCTGCAGCGTACCCAAGCCCCCAAGCGGCAACACCCGCGCATCCATGCCCTCCTCCCGGCCCCTCTTGCGTCCCCCGCCGCCTCCCGCAGCCCCCTCCATGTCCTCCCTGCTTTGCTGCTGCTGCTGCTGCTGCCTATACACCAGCTCCTCCAGGTCATTGCCGCCTGCGCCCGCCAGCCGCCGCAGCATCCTCACGTCCCCACCCGACCTGCGCTGCTCGTCCCCGCCGTCAATGTACGGATCTGGGTCTTGTGGGTCAGCGCCCCGGCCCCCTGCGCCCTGCTGCTGCCGCTGCTGCCCGGGCCCTCCCCGTCGCTGGGCGCCAGGCACCTCGCCGCCGTCTGCAGAGTGCCGGGGCAGCCTGCCCCCGCCCCCGCCTCCTGGGCCGACCCATGGGTCCGAATCCTCTGCCGAGTTCCGTTCGTACCTCCCTTGCTGCCGGCTGTGCTCCTGCTGCTGCTGCTGCTGCTGCTCCCGGTCCCGCCGCTGACGCATCAGGGCCTCCGCAAGCTCCTGAGCGGTCACCCTGGCGGGCTGGCCGCCCTCTCCCCCCTCCCCACTGTCTCTCCGCTGCTCCCGCCCCGCCGCGCCCCCGCCGTTGCCGCCCCTCGCACCAGGCCCCCCTGCCCCAGGAGCTGGCCCGGCAACCACCACCTGGGACCGGCCGTCCAGCGGAAGCAGCTTCACAGACCGGCCCGCCTGCCCACCGCCCCCTGCCCCGCCCCCGCCCACCAGCGCCGCCACGGCACCCGCGTCGTTCAGCCGCACCAGCTGCAGCGGAGTGCCGTCGGGCCTGTGGGTTAACACCATCTGGCCGTGCCCGCCGGCGGCCTGTAGCTGCTGCAGCAGCAGCCGCTGCGCAGCACCCTGCTGGCTATGCCGCTGCTGCTGCTGCTGCTGCTGGGCCTGGGACCCACCGCCGCCGCGCTCCTCCTCCTCCTCCCGGTGCTGCTGCTCATGCTCCTCCCGCTCCCGCTCCCGTTCCCGCAGCTCCCGCTCCCTCTGTTGCTGCTGCTCACGCTGCTTCTGCGCCAGCTTGCGCTCATTCATGGCCGCCACGCACGCACCCACGTCCACCACCTGGCTCTGCCCCAACGGCTCGCCGTTGATGACGTCAATGGGCGTGATGGCGAAGCCAAGGGTGGTGGTGGGCAGCTGCTCGTGCGGCTCCAGCGGCAGCTGGATCGTTAATACACCGTCCCGGATGTGCGCGCTGATGCTGCCAGCCTGGGGTGGGGGCGGGACGGGCGCGGGCGCCGGGCCGGGTCGTGGCTTGGAGGAGGGCGCAGGCCCCGGGTGGCGGCCGGCTGGCTGCCATGCTGCGTGTAGCCCGGGTCCTTGGGTGGGGTGTGAGGGAGGGGCCCCCTGGGGTCGGGCCCCTGGCCGTTGGGAGGGCGGTGGGGAGACGTGGGAGGAGAGGTGGTTGTGGGCATGGGCATGGGCGTTGCCGTTTGGGGTCAGGTGGAGGGGTGCGGGTGCTGTGTGGGGACGGGGGCTTCGGTTGGTGGGCTCGTCGAGGATGTTGGCTTGGTTTCGGGGAGGGCGGCTGTGGGAGGGATGGGCAGCGCTGGAGCCGTTTGCGGCTAGGCCGATGGTGGGGAGGCCGGGGATGTGCGCTGGTGCAGCCTGAGGCTGTCGTTGCTGTTGCAGCTGGTGCTGTTGGTGCTTGGGCTCAGCGCGTTGGGGCCCTTGCTGCTGCTGTCGGTACTGCTGCGGCTCGGTTGCTGCTGCAGAGGCTTCTCCTGCAAAGGGAGAGAAAGGAGGTCCAGTGAAAGGAAGGAAAGAAAGGGGTGTGGGTATGTTGCGCTGGCCGGACTAGGTTTTTTGGTACACCCATACAGCACCAGCGACCAGCCCCGCTCTTGATCTGTATCTACTTCCTTCCGACTGTTCCGGAACCCTCCTTGGCAGGACAATGCGCGCGAGTGTCGCGGCGTGCCATATTGCGGCGGCGGCTTACGTACTTTGCTGCGCTAGCATCTGGTTGTACAATTGCCACGGAACCGCCGGCCGCATGTTTCCTGACGCGGCGCCCTGCTGCAGAGCAAGCTGTAGAGCCATGAGGGGCGTAGTTGCCATTGCGTTATGCGAGCCTCACGCCAGGGCACGTAGTGCTGGGTCCCGAGTCTGCGCAACAGCCAATACGAAGCAGACGCATGTGACAAGATATTGGAAGGTGTGCAGAAGGTGCTATTTTGCAATGTGCAGATGACAAGTTCGCATGGGGCGCCGTGGAGTATTGTCCGTTTACCGCAATCGGCCGAGGTGCAAGGTTTGTGGCTAGGTCTCACCACATGATGTGACCATCAGAAAATGTTTCAGGCATGCCAATGAGGTCTCGCTTAGCTACAAGAGGCCTCGCCAAGAACGTTTTGACGAGAGCTCGAGTGCCGTGTGCAGCAGGCTAGTGTGCTATTATCTGCTGTAACTTGTGCATGCAGAAGAGAGGATGCAAACTAGGATTGAACATTGCAGCCTACGCTGTATGCATGCGCGGGATTTTGCACCGAAGCCCCGAAGTCAGACAGACCTTGCGCCTTGTCCAAGGCGGCGATAAGTCACGGCGCTACTTGGTCGTGCTTCAGCACCAAGGATGGATTTCGATTAACTCAAGCTGTCATACCGCCGGGACAGGTAGCCTCCTGGAGGGCCGAAAGTAGAAGCTCTCCGTTCCGCACTGCATGCGCTGACCGCCTGTTTGCATAGTCCTGTCAATCTCTTGGTGTATACCAGCGGTCCTCAGCACAGCCCATGTGGTGAATATGAGGTTTCTCAGAGGTTTGCATCGGGTCAGGTTGCGAGGTTAACCGGTTCTGTGTGCACACACGGAGATATTTGTAGTATTATCGTTTCCTTGCCACTGCCTGGTAATGCCTACAAGCAGCTGCGCGTATGCCGCCAAACGCCGCAGAGCTCCGAGAGCCGTACGGCTGCTTTTCCGGCTCCTCAAACTCTCTCTGGACCACCAAAGCAGCATCGCTGGACCTTCTATTGCATTATAAAGCTGTGCATTGTAACTCAGCGTATGCGATCTTCAACACAACACCTGTTCCCAAGTTCATGTGCCAAGCATCTGCCGACGTGTCCGCGGCGAGAAAGTGGACCGCACACGTCCATCGACTCGTTTTGTAGGTCCAGGCACCGGTTGAGTTTCAAAAGCTACTTCAAATGTCCCCTAAGATAGTGCACAGCCTGTTTTCCCGTGGTCCGCCCGCCATCGAGCGTTGGCCCTTCCTAGGCGCAAATTGGCGGGGCTCCAATACCAGGGTCATACATCAAAATATATAAGTCATTAAAAGGCAATTTAAACACCTCGTTGCATCAATTATAGGGTCCGAAAGGAGCCTACTGAAACTCGCCGTTTCGCGGGCGGCGCGGCGCCGACTGTGCGGGGGTTTGTTACTTTTCTACTTCTAGGAAACGGAGGCAGTCCTGTAGTGCTACCAAGGTCGTATAGGAATGTAGGAAAACAAATTATCTACAGATGACAAATCTGAGCTGGTGGCAGTTTGGCCTGAGTACTCGATGCCGGTGTTGCCGCTACGGTTGGAAGGTGCGGACCCCTCGTGAACGAACCTGACGGAGGCGCCGTGGCGCGCCTGTTGCATGCACTCGTCATCTGCCTTGCCAGGTGCACATCAAGGCTACGCGTACGTACCGGTATGCAATGTGCACGGCACGGAACGCATGCAGCACGTATCTCTCTAGCACAGGGAAGGGCCCAGCTGCTCACTGCCCCGAGTCGTACGAATGCGCCTAGCAACGGTCAGTCAAGCAGCACCTGGCAACACCGATCATGCACGCTTCCGCTCCCCCGCCACCGCCGACTGCACAGTGCACACCTCTCAATCAAGCAGAGCGGACAAAGTGCCCTCCTCTCCACCACGCACTAGACCAATGTCAGCGACAGCCACTGCTGTTGCCTGGCCACACCCCTCCCACTCCGCCATCCCCACACAGCAAGCTCGGTTTCCTCACCTCCGCCTCGCCTCTCCCCTAACCTTTCAGCCCGCGCCCATGTGCTCCCGTGCCTCTCCCATGCCATCTTGCACCAACACCTTTCTTGTACACCTCCCTCCACACGTCCCTCCTACTCCTCCCGCGGCCGCACAGAGGTGGGTAGTCGCGCCTCCCCGCCCGCCGAAGGCTGCTGCCGGTGCCCCAGTTGCCCCAGGGCGCTCAGGTGTTCCTCAAGGTACGCCTGCAGCCGCCCGGACGGGGTGCGCCGGTGCGCCGCCACCCCCGCTCCTGCTGCACCCACGGCACCCCCAGGCGCGCCACTGGCACCGCCACCACCGCCGCGGCCACCTCCACCGCCACTGCCACCACCGCCACCACCGCCGCCGCCACCTCCACCGCCACTGCCACCACCGCCGCCACTGCCACCGCCGCACAACCCAGCTGCGCTTCTGCTAACATGCACGTGACCAAACGTGTGGATCACCGGCCACCGCTGAGGCGCAAGCCGCTGGCGCAGGGGCAGCAGCGGCAAGGGCAGTGGCAATGGAGGTATTTGCCGCAGCTTGCACACCACCCACTGACAGCGGTTGCCCCGCCGCCAGTGGCTGTAGCAGCGTTACTGCCCTCTCCCGTCCCTTGCCTCCCCCGTCCGCTTCCCCGTCCCCCTCTCCGTCCTCAGCCGAGGGGTCCCCATCGTCAGCGCTGCCCGAGCCGCCGAGGGCCGGCAGGCCAAAGTGGGGCAAGGGCACGGGGCCCTCGATTGGCCGCCCCGCATGCGGCTCGCGCCGCCCGGCGCCTAGCGCTTGCGGAGCACCTGTCCCGCCACCAGTGCAACAGCAGCGAGGCCCCGCCGGCGGCTGAGGGTGAGACTGGGACTGGGGCTGGCACCCTGCGGAGGGCGTTGACGACCCCGGGGCCTCTGGCCGCGAGGGGCTGCTGCTGCTACCTTGCGCATCACCAACGCCGCTTTGCAGCTGCGCCTCCGGCTCCACCAGCTCCCAGCACACCCGCCGCCGCACAGCTGCCCGTGTCGCTCGCCCTGCCGCGTCACACGCCCCATGACCCCCTGAGCCGCCACCACAGCCACCTAACCCTAACCCTGCCGCGCCCTGCGCATCCTCCCTCCTCCGCCCCTCGCTCTCTACCACGCCCTGCCCCTCCTCCCTTGACCCCGATTCCCCGCGCTCCCCCTCCTGCTCCTCCACCCCCACCAGCTGCAACGGCCCACCCTCCGGCGCCTGGTGGCTTAACCGGCACACGTAGTGCCGCCCTCGCCACACCACCCGGTCCCCCCGCCGGTAGCAGTACCCCGCCTCGTACTCGGGCGGCTCCAACTGCTCATCCAGGTCGCTGTCGTACTCGCAGCCGTTACTACTGCCGTACTCGTTGCCGTGCAACGGCACGTTCCGAGGTCGGGCCCCGCCTTCTGGGTTGCTGCTGACCGCGCGCGTGTCCTGCTCGGTGTCCTGCTGTGCCTGTTCCTGCTGCTTTTGCTGTGGGCCGTGCGGGGCGGCAGCAGAGGCAGAACATAAGGCAAGCTGCTGCTGCTGCTGCTGTTGGTGCGGTGCGTGCAGTCGTCCCAGGGCAGGGAACCAGCCACCGTGGTCTGGTGGGCAGGAAGGGATGCCGCCATCGCTGCACTGCCCGCCAAGGTGGGTTCTGGCGGCCCGGGTTGGCAGCTCCGGCTGGCGCCCTCCTTGCTGTTGCTGTTGCTGCTGCTGCTGCTGGCGCACCTCCCGGTTAGACACGCTGATGGCTGCCGGCTCCTGGTCCGGGCCTGTGCACAAGACAGGCACCGTGGCACCGTGGGACGGCAAGCTTTCACGGATTGGCTCCTGTGGTGGACGGCACGGTGTCCGTTGGGTCCACTGCACTCGCGGGCTGGAGGACGTGTAGCATGCACCCAGGCCGGAGTAAGCCACTGCACCCCGTGCCATGATGAGTGGAGAGAACAGCGGAAGGCACACGTCGCACGTCGTTAACCGTATTCAATGAGTGGCGGCTGTGCTGCATCCGTTTCCGTGCTTCCCATGTATCCTATACGTCCCACCCTTCAGGTGACTCTGCTGCCGGACTGCCAGCACACCGTCATCTTTGCAAACATTGCCGGGCTGCGAACCAACGCTCTCCTTCCCTTCCCCCCTTCCCCTCCCAAGGGCGCTACGTGCCCCCCTGCGGCCCCCACCTGGCAGCCCCGGGAGCTCCAGGCCTATGGTTGGCGCGCCGCCCATGTTGCACAGCCGGTTGGTCAGGAAGATGCAGTCGCTCGGCGCCTGTACCGCCCTGTACGGCAGGCAGCCGGTGTGTTGTACAAGCAAGGGGCATGGGTGCATGTACACCTGTGGCAACGGCGTCTGCATGGCAAGCTGTTCTGCTGTATGCCCTTTACCAGCACTGCCGACGCCACGCACCAGCAGCTGCAGCAGAAGTAGCGGTACGGCGGGTCGTCCTCTGGGCCCCGCAGGTACTCCAGCGTCCGGGTGACGATGCAGGCGTCACCCACGGACCTTTCGAAGGCAGGAAGGGAAGGTGGTGTACGCAATGTGTGCGAGGATTGCATGCAGGGCCGACTGCTACATGGGGTGTAGGCCGGCAGGTGGGTTGATGCTAGCCATTGAACGGGTCTTATGGGTATGAGGGGTGTATTTGTCGTGCTAGGGCGCCAGCAAGCCCAAAATATAGGACTCCCGTCCACCCAGGTGGCGGCAGGACGGACCGCAGGGCTTAGTAAACCCACAGCACAGGCACGCCCACGACACGGTGCTAGCTTGGCGCTCGCTCCGTCATGCTTTGCTACATGCAGCTGTATCATCACTTGCAACAAGCATTGTGTCGGAAGGCTGAAGTCAAGCTACAGACTCACTCCTCCAGAGTGAACGCATCCTCCCGGAAGGCAACTCTATAGCGCTGCGCAGGCGGGTGTTCGCGATAGAAGACATATACTTGGCCGTCTATATGATCGTAACATCGGTTGTTTGGCGGCAAGGCGCAGCTGCAGGAGCTGCAGTAAACACCATTTGCCTCGTTGCTGGGAGTCGCCCCCATCACGCCTGAGACATAATAGTGTTGTGCAAAGATTAACTCCAGTAGGTTTGTGAAGTCGCAAAGCTAATCCTCGCCTAAGAGCCCGTCCCAGTCCGACTCGTTCTCGGTGTCCCTGGGTCCAGTGCGTTACTGTCATGGAACGCCATGCATTGCAATTGAGCAATTATGGAGCATCTGCGGCAAATCACTTGGGGATGCGTTCTGTAGCGTCGAAGGCAGAGGTGGTGGCTTGGTGGCACCGCTGGCACGTGTCGAGGGACATGCCGTACAGTACTGTAGCTGGGCATCAGGCCCCCCCACCAGCCCCTGTCCTGGGCGGCAGAGGAGAGCACGGCCACGCGCAAAAACCTGAGAACAGCTTGCTGGGATGATGGGCGGTTGTGCAGAAGGTTTTCGCTTGTTCCCATGGACGACGGACTCCCCTAGACTGCCCCCTGGACGCGTGGACCAGCCCTGAGCATGCGCAGGCAGCCAGGCACAGGTCGGCAGGGCGAATACGGCATGTGCTGTGGCCCAGACTGAACAAACCATCGAGTGCCATTACGTTACGCCATGGAAGTCCATGTCTACACGGTAGCCAGCAGGGGGGGCCTGGCGGGAGCCGAACAGGTTTCCTTCAGTACGGTATCCGGTCGCCAGGGTCGCAGCCGGTGACCGTGCTCACACCACAGCACTCGGTGTGTTGGGAGCAGTTGGGAGGTACTAGGTTGTTGCTTTCCGTATGCAACGGAATGCAACAGTGGGCTGGTGCAGGGGTGGCCCTGGGGCCTAGGCTGGTGCAGATGTCAGTCAGTCAGTGTTACACGGCGAGGGTTATTTACCTCCGCAAGTGCAACGACCCATGTACGAGCCGGAGGCTCAAGGGTCAGATGTGGCCCTCACCGGTGGCACAGGGCTGGTCAGGGGTCTGGGGCTGGTATGGCTGGCGGTGGAGCAGGTGAGTTTGCGAGTGTGGTGGTTCGGCGGACGCATGCACGCATGTTACACCTGATCGCTATAGCGTATAGGTGCAGTGTGGCTTCGTTGGCGGCCGAGTCCTGTCCCTCCCATTTATAGAAGCGGATGGACTCTGCCACGTGCCATTCACGGCATCCAAAACCATTTGTCATATAAATGGCCCGAGCCGCTCTCTAGGAAGCGAAGCAAAGCATCGAAGGACCTCCATTCTTATAAGCACACTTGTGATGCATATGTAATGCTATGGCCTTGCTTCACACCGCGCGGCTACGAAGTATATAATAAGGCTGCAAAGTACAAGCAGCTATGGAGCGCGTGTTGTATTTCCGAACATTCATCCGATAGAGGAGCATGCCTAATGTAACCAGGGAAAGCGCGGCGTCACGCCGCATGTTTTGCCCGCGCGGCGACTGCGCTTAGCATAGGACAACAGCGAGATTGACGCTGTAGTGCACTGTCATACAGATAGTTTAGTAGCAGAGCGAGGATGCCCACCACATCCCAGGGCCTATCTCACGGGGCAACGCCCGTTGTTGGCCATCGACCACCGAGGGCGTCACTGGGAGCAGATCGACCAGGAAGCAGCAGCTGGGCAGAGCCATTACCATGGGTGAGCAGAGTGATTCATGAGTATCGTATGCGTCGTGCACGAGACGGGCAGTCAATTGAGGAGCTGAGCGGGGGCGTAGTCACACAGGGCATATGGACCTGCGCGAGGGGCTTGTCCGTGACCATCAGCCAAGTCCGAACTTTCGAGATGATGCCTGCACACGCAGCCGTTCATCCCTCTCAGCACGGTGGTGCCCTCATGATGCCGTCAGCCGTCGGGACTGCCCCCACCCCACCCTTTCCCTCAGCTTCCCCCGCACCTGCCCACCCGACTGCCCCGCCTGCTATCCCCCCCCCCCCCCCCCCCCCCGCGCTGCCCTCTTTCCCGCATAACGCATCCACAGTCCGCGGAGGCCCTCCGCGCCTTCCGCGAGCGCATGAAGCCATGCCGCTTCGAGCTGCTGGAGCCAGGGGACTCCCCTGCGTCAGCACGCCTGAGCGCGGGTAGGTCGGGCACACATTGGCAATGCGATGTCTGCAGCGGCGGGGGTACGTGCGAAGCGTGAGGCACCGATGCAGGGCGTCAGGGATTTGCGGCAAGGCTGACACCTGCATGTGAAGAGAGCGCGGGTAGGTCTCTTGCCCAACCCTACTGTTTAAAATGGCGCGGGTGCAGCATGGCCCTCAGTGCACAGCCGCCTCAGGCAGCAGCTGCTGCTGCGATGGGGAACCAGTGTTCCAATCGTCATTGGTTGGTTCAAGGCAGGGGCCTTTTGGCTGTTGGACAAGATATCCGCATGCCCCCAATGAAGATGGAAACACTGCGGGAAATCCCCTGCACCTGCACCTGCACGGTCGGGCATGGGCAGTCCTGTGCCGGTCAGACCCAGGGTCCTAGCTCCTAGGCCCCAGGATCAGGAAACCAGCCTGGTTGTGGGATTTGGGATGTTGAGCTTTCTTCGGAGGAACCGAACTTGCGGCTTTGGGTGCTGATCAACGCGCCTCCACCGGTTTGGTGGTGCATGGAGCCAGGAGGGTACCGGCAGCAGCGAGGGGCATTGCAGTGACAGTGCAGATCGCTACGCACGAGCCCGGCGGCAGGGCAGTACAGGGCGGCGTTGATCAATGCCGCTGGCGCAACGCGCGGCTAAGCAACGTCCACAGCGGGTTGGCGGTGCTGAGGACGGCATGTGGCGTTCTTTATTCGCAATTATTCGCAAACTGGCCCTCCTCGACAGTGAATTGTTTAGGCGTCGTGCCAAAGAGAACACCTGCACAAAAGCCTCTACCCTCCCGCCCCCTGCTCACCCGTGTTCTCGCTGCCCCAGGACCTCTGGCCGGTGCTGCCCCCTCGGCCGCCTTTCTGATACAACAGCTAACAGCTAGCCTCTTCTTTCCCCGCTAAACCCGCCCCCGCCCCCGCTTCTTCGTTCCCTGCCCCGCAGTGTTCTCCCTGCCCCAGGACCTGTGGCCGGTGCTGCCCCCCGGAGCGCTGTACTGCCTGGAGGCGGGGGACCCCCGCACCACCCTGCGCTACATGCAGAACACGCAGTTCCCGGACATTGCGGTACGTGTGTAGGGAAGAGAAGTGTGCGGCATACCGGTGGGGTGCAGGGAGTTGCGGGGCAGTGGGTCGTCATTGGGGTTCATGCAGAACACGCAGTTCCCGGACATAGCGGTACGTAGGGGAAAGAGGTGTGCGGTACAGCTGTTGGTCGCTGTGGGGGCTTGCGGACGGGTGAGTAGGGGGATACCACCCGGCTGAGGAACCGCAGCAGGGCATGCCATCGTGGGCACGGTGTTCGTGCCGCCTGGCTGAGGACGAACAGGCGGCACTGGAAAAGGGCTCAATGGGCTGAGCAGCTGCAGGGCCACATACCGCTTGCCTTCCTGTCTGGAGTTGTGGCAAACGTGCACATACTCCACATACTCCACGTGTGCACATACGGCACTCCAGCCACAGGCGTTAGCATTGCGGTGGGCGTGGGGGTGACCGCAGGGGCAAACATCAGTGGGAACCGCGTGGGTGTAAATTGTAAAAATTACGTGTATTTTTGTGGAAGGACGGGGCGGTGCGGCGCCGACCCATGCGGGAGGTCGCGGCAGCATGCCTTCAGGGGCAGTGCTACACCGCGTGTGACATGTCCTCAAGACTCTGGCACTGCAGACACAACCCCTGCGTGGAGACCTTTCCTTCTGCTACATGCACCCACGCCGTGCCCGCAGGTCCGGGTGGCAACCTACTTCGGCAAGTACTCCTCACAGGTGGGGGCCTGGCCTGACGCTGGGGAAGAGGTGGGGCCGCAGCTCACTTGGAGCACGGAACAGCCTCGACTCTGCGCGCCTCGACTCTGCGGGCTGGGAGGGGCGGTGGGCCCAGCCCTAGTCGCAGCGCCTCTGCCCAACACTGTTCTGCCTGCGAAATTCATGTTTGCTGAACGCATTTCCAAAGGACCTTTCGCCGCCGAACTGAACCTTCTAATTCGTCCCCAAGCGCACGACATATAGGTTGCAGCTGGGCAACAATCGTCAACCCCCAACCGTTAACCTCTAGATGACCACCAACCGCCAACCACCAACGCAGGTGGTTGACTACGTGGTGTCGTGGCGCCCGCCGCACGACGGCACGTGGACGTCCGGCAGCTTGCCCCCGCCCGTCATGCAGCTGGAGCCGCGCCAGGTTGTGGCCTTCACAACGCGCGGTGAGTGGTCATGCTACTACATGAAGGCTATTTTCTACAACGAGGCTTTAGCATACCGGCTCGCAAGTAAGCCGCCATGCGGCTGGAGCGCCAGATGCCAGGCCCTGTACAACACGTAATGGATAATCGTACGGGGCTCTTGGGGCAGGGACCAGCTGCATACTCCTATCCGCTCGACACCTGAATGACCCTGTAGGGGAGTTGAGCGCCGCTGCACCTGTCCGATTGTTATGTCTTTGCGCTTCCGCTCAGCCGTCACGGTTCCTCCTGTCGTGCAACCCACAGGCGAGTACCAGTACAGCCGCACACGCGTGCGCTTCCGCGCGCCCGCCTCCTCCCTCACGCCGCACCTGCAGCCCATGGAGTGGTGCGACGCGCACGGCATTGACCACCCAGACACCAAGGTACGGTCCCACGGTGCGCTGCTGCTGCTGCTGCTCCGCGTGACTTGTACGGCACTGTGCCCCGTACGGTGTACGGCTTGAAGCGCGCACAGGCATGCAAGCGCTGTGGGTTCGTACCACACGGAAACGCACGTCGCACGGCAACGTACACCACCAAAAGTGCATGGCCTGGCCATAAGGACCTGTCATCTCGTCGTAAGTCCTACGTACCGTTTGCTTCTTGCAGGCCGCGAACGAGTGCGCTGCGCGCAACTCAGAAAGGGACCGCGAGGCCCACCTGCTGGACCCGCCCAAGCCCAACACGTGGGGGGAGCACGCGCGGCGGCAGCTGGTGGCGGCGCTGAGGGCGGCGGGCGGCGGCGCGTACGTGCACCACGTCATGTACGACCACTCGGGTGGGTGGCTGGGCATGGTCTGCTCGGGTGATTGGGGCACCATGTAGTGCATTGCTTGTAGTGACTACCGGTATTACAGTAACAGGTGTGCACTAGTGCACCAGCATGTGGTTAACGCCTCTACCCTGTTTGGAGGACGTCGTCGTCGTCCATGTGCCAACAACAACCTACCCCCTCTCTGCGCTCTCGCGCCCCCCCCCCCCCCCTGCACCCAGGCCTTCGCACCGCCTGCGGCCGCCGCGTCCCTGCCGGCTACTTCTTCACCATCGCCCCCTCCCCCGCCGCCGCACACGTGCCCTTCCCGCCCGGCACACGTGCCGCCAACACCCACGCGCGCTCCACGCGCCGCTCCTCATCCACCGGACACGTGCCAACCCGCGCCAGCACCACCGGCGGCAGCCCCGCCCTCGCGCCCTCCTCCTCCCTCCGCCCCCCCCCCCCCCCGACCCCCCCCCCCCCCCCCCCCCCCCCCCCCCCCCCCCCC
>VFQN01000887.1_pt1 | contig 53504 bp, 42 predicted proteins | sample 3512371 | NCBI WGS metagenome assembly VFQN01 (sample SAMN10412370, study PRJNA504923) | tailings metagenome | isolation source: Replicate 2 from Balatoc abandoned mine | place: Philippines: Itogon, Benguet | collected 2017-08-28
ATAAAGTATGTATAATAAGTTCGCTGCTCAATTAGTTCTTGGATGCATATTGATTACAGGTATTATTTCCTGTACAGAGAAAGAAAAAAATGAGCCTGATTCTGACAAGGGTAAACTTACCGGAATTGTTAGAAAGAGTGATGGCAGCCCTCTAAACAATGTGACGATAATCGTGGATAACAGTATCCTGTTTAACTCCACTATTAATACCAAAACCAATACAGAAGGACGTTACGCTGTAGATGTTCCTGTCGGTTCCTGGTTTGCATTTGCACAACACAAGATTCGATACAACGATCTTGACTATACGCTTTACCTGAAACCAGATAAAGAACAGAGCTTTGGCAGAGAGGGCGGTGTCCGGAATTTTACCTGGGTGCTGACAGGAACTATGCCCCAACCACTGTCAGGTACATTTGGCGGTCTGGTAACTTTTGATAATTTTCCGGGTGAATTTGTTGAAAACGAACGTGAAATAGTTTGGAGATTTGAACCGGTTGGCAATCTGATTGATGGCTCTACCGGATCTGCTATTACCACCAAATCAACTGATGGTGATACAATAAAGGATCTTCCTATTGGCAGGTACAGAGTATCTGCTTCCTATGAAGGACAGCCTCTGAAGGTAAGAAAATGGAATACGGATGAGCCCTTTGCGAATAGTTATATTTTCGACTTTCAACCTGTAATCGACGCACAATGTTTTAACTGTTTCAAATTAGAATATAGGCACTAAGGACATCATTCATCATTTTACCTTGGACATTCGGAATAAGATTTCATATTTGGAGATCTTATTCCGATTTTTTTTGAATTATATATAAGGAATAAATGCCTAAATACCGTGTTTTCACGGGTTGCATATAATTCCTGGAAATGGTAGTTTAGTGAAATCATTCAGTAGCTACGAATTGCGGGATATTTTTCCTCGATTGACCCAAAGAAAAACAAAGAAGAGGATAAAAATCAAACATCCAAGTATGCAGAAGTTAGAATTATTGCAGATGGGACTTGCTCCCATGGAGGAACAGGAGCTGCAGGAAACGGAAGGCGGAGCCTGGCCTAAATGGCTCAAAGGTGTGACCTGGGTTTCAGTTGGCAGTGAGATCATTGAAAACTGGACCGACGTCAAGAAGGGATTTATGGAAGGATGGAATTCTATTAATTAAATTATTTTTTATGAAACAGACAGCAATTGAGGTGTCAGGATTTGAAGGAATGAGCGAGTTGTCATTGGAGCAACTGCATTGTATCCAAGGTGGTGTTGATGAGGGCACCAGTTTTTGGCATGATTTATTTTTTGCCGTTGGTGCAACTGCTAAGGGAATTGTCACCTTTGCAAAAACGGCAATGGACTATCAAAGCTCCTTGCCTGCAAATCTGAAGAAGTAAATCTTAGGACCGGGTGAAATCATGCCCGGTCCTTTCAAGAATTTTATATGAAAGAGGAATTATCAAAACTAACCACCTTCCAATGGGTTGTTCTTATAAGTGCTGTTTTTTTATTACTTAAATCCTTACTGAAATGTTAGTAGCAGGCCTTTTAAGTATTAGCAACGGGTATGCCAGGCTTACCAAACAGTTATCCAGTTGGCAGGTAGTATTTCTTGTAGTGCTGGCTGTAGTGGTGAATCTGTTGATCACTGCTCTTTTTTCTTTTATCTTATTTCCTGGACACAAGGCAGGCCTGGCTATGGAACAGGATATCTATTATTTCTTAACAATTATTATCCTTGGACCTTTTCTTGAAACATTATTTGTTCAAAGAGGCATTATCAATCATATACTTAGCAGGAAGCCGACTGAATATTTATTGGCATGCCTGGTGGCGTCTCTTGTTTTTGCTGCATTTCATTACTACTCCATTCCATATATTATAAAAACATTTTTCTCCGGATTTACATACGGTACCCTGTATATATCCGTAAAGCAAAAAAATGAAAATGCTTTCCTGGCTACCCTGATTGCCCATGCAGTCTTTAATGGTCTGGGCTTCTTTATCACCCTACTGCTTCGCTCCTGAAATAAGTACATAAAATTTAAACTGACCGGCATGAACTTATCCGGAATGAATCACTATACCCCTGTTACAGGTTCTGCCATCTATCGGTTGATCCTCTTGTTTGTTATGCTTTCTATTGGGGTTTTACCTTTTATTAAAGCCACCGTGTCTGTTACAGCCAGGGGGATTGTCCGGCCGGCAGCGGAACGTACAGAACTTAAACCTGTGCTCTCCGGAACCATAGATTCGATTTTTGTTAAAGAAGGTGAGACGGTGCAAAAGGGCCAGCTGATTGCAGTCCTGAGAAACGAGATCACCCAGCCCAAACAGGCTCAGCAGGAATTTGAATTCAACCAGCGAAGGATATTTATTGAAGATCTTGAACGGTTGACTACTTCATCCGATCTGAAACTACTTTCCTTGCAATCAGCCTTCTACCGGCAACAATTAAATAAGGTAGTATTCGAATTGGAAAAAATGGAAACTGCCATCAAAAAAGTAAGCCGAGAACTAGAAATAAATAAGCAATTGATAAAAAACAAAATTATTGCACCAAAGGAAAAATTCGATAAAGAGATCGAAGCAGAAAGCCTTGCAGCAACTTACAATGCGTTTAAAAATGAACAACTAAGCAACTGGCAACTGGAGCTACAGCGATACAGATTGGAGCGTTCACACTATGCTGTTCAAAAAAAGCAACTGGAAACAGAAACAAAAAATCATTTTATCTATGCCCCTGTTTCCGGCGTTGTTCAAAACATCAATACCTGGTACGCAGGTGGATACATTTCAAGTGGAGAAACCATTTGTCTGCTTTCCCCCAATGGAGCACTTATTGGAGAATGTTATGTTACTGCAATGGATGTCGGACTGTTAAAAGTCGGGTTGCCGGCCCGATTTCAGATTGATGCATTTAATTATAACCATTTTGGAATTCTTACCGGAAAAGTGCTTTCCATCGCCGACGATTTTTCCATTATTGACAATAGACCACTTTTTAAAGTAAGATGTGCTTTCGACACCACCCGCCTGTTCCTTAAAAATGGATACAGTGGTGAACTGAAAAAAGGACTCAGCTTTCAAACCAGGTTTGTAGTGGCAGAGAGAACTATTTGGCAATTATTATTTGATAAAGTGGACGACTGGCTCAATCCAACTGCGCCGGTTTTGTCAAAAAGTGAGAAGGGGTATGAGGAGAAGGGTAAAAATAAAACAACGGGATATCAGTGATTGTGGAGCAGCCTGCCTGGCTTCTATTTCCATTCATTATAAGTTACACTATCCGATTAGCAGAATCCGGCAATTCGCTGGAACAGATAAGCGCGGCACCAATGTGCTGGGACTTATTGAAGCCGCAGAGCGCCTTGGGTTTCAGGCCAAAGGTGCGAAAGGCCAACTGGAAAGCCTGGTTGGAATTCCCTTACCCGCAATCGCCCATATTGTTTTAAAGAGTGGCTTACACCATTTTGTAGTGCTATATAAAGTTTCCAAAAATGCCATTACCTACATGGATCCCGGAGATGGTCAATTTCACAAACTGGACCTTGATAAATTTAAAGAGATCTGGTCTGGTGTGCTGGTACTGCTTTTACCCGGGACCAATTTTGTTGCAGGCAAACACAAGATCAGTAATGTACAGCGTTTCTGGAACCTGATAAATCCGCATGTAAGTATCATGCTGCAGGCATTGATTGGCGCAGTCATATATACCATCCTCGGTTTGTCTACTTCCATTTACCTGCAGAAGATCATTGATTTTGTATTGGTGGAAGGGAATATCCGTTTGCTGAATCTCCTGAGTGTTGGTATGATTGCGATTCTCTTTTTTCAATTAGTGATCGGCGGGTATAAAAGCATATTTGGTTTGCAAACCGGGCAACTGATTGATATCCGCCTGATAATGGGGTACTATAAACATTTGCTGAACCTGCCTCAACGATTTTTCGATACCATGCGGGTAGGTGAAATTATCAGCAGAGTAAACGACGCAGTCAAGATCAGGGAGTTTATCAACAGCGTTGCACTCAGTTTTATCGTGAATGGATTGATTGTTGTTTTCAGCATTCTGCTCATGTTCTTCTACTACTGGAAGTTGGCGTTGATCATGCTGGCGATACTTCCATTTTATCTGACCATCTACTGGATCACCAACAGGGTGAACAAGAAATGGCAAAGACGATTGATGGAAGAAAGTGCTGAGCTGGAAAGCCAGATGGTAGAAAGTCTGAATGCGGTAGGAACCATCAAACGATTTGGTTTGGAGCGCTTCACCAATGAAAAAACAGAGGATAGGTTTCTGGCCCTCCTGCAAACCATCTATAAAATGAGTATGTACTCGTTGTATATTGGAACCGGGTCTGAATTCGTCACCCGCTTCTTTACCATTCTTCTCTTGTGGACAGGAAGTTTTTTTGTCATAAGCAATGAACTGTCTACCGGTGAACTGTTATCTTTTTATGCATTGATAGGCTATTTTACAGGTCCGGCCAGCGCATTGATCACTGCCAACAGAAGTATCCAGGATGCCTTGATTGCTGCAGATCGTTTGTTTGAGATCATTGATTTGGAAACAGAAGCGACGAATGAAAACAAAGTTGAACTGAGTCGCGATCAAATAGGAGATATTGAATGTAATGAGGTCAGTTTTCGATATGGTAACCGGGCTTCTGTGTTTAGTGACCTAAAGCTCCGGATTAAAAAAGGTTGCAGTACTGCCATCGTTGGAGAAAGCGGCAGCGGCAAATCAACCCTGCTTTCCTTGCTGCAGAACATATATCCTTTGCATGGTGGAAATATTACTATAGGCGGACTTGATCTGCAATACATCAGTAACCGGAGCCTTCGGCAACTGGTAGCCGTGGTGCCTCAGCACATAGATCTGTTCAGTGGAACAATCATAGAGAACATTGCCTTAGGAGATCCGGAACCCGACCTGGGCCGTATTTTATTTCTGGCTAAAAAATTAGGAATAGATGAGTTTATTGAAAAATTGCCCAATACTTATAATAGTATAGTGGTTGAACAGGGCACCAATTTTTCAGGCGGACAAAAACAACGACTGGCTATCGCCCGGGCACTCTATCGTAATCCTGAAATTCTTATTCTCGATGAAGCAACCAGCAGCCTGGATCCCGCAAGTGAGCAAAAAGTTCAGGAAACCCTGGGCTGGTTTAAAGCCCAGGGTAAAACCATTATCGTTATCGCACACCGGTTGAGTACCATAAAGCATTGTGATCAAATCCTGGTGTTGAATAAGGGCAAATTAGTTGAGCAGGGAAATCATTTTGAATTGCTGGAAAACGAGGGCCACTATGCCCGATTATGGGAATATCATTCTGCCAGCACCTTGCAACATTAGAAATCAAATAATTCGCCCCAGATGCCTTTCTTCTTCTTGTAGTGATAATCTTTATCTGTTTTATAATGCTCCCTGGGAGGATAATTATCCTGTTGCCTTGTATTGCTAGTTTGAGCAGAACGCTCAATGATTTTATCCAATTCTCCCCGATCGAGCCATACCCCTCGACATTCCGGACAATAGTCAATTTCAATTCCACTCCGGTCTGTCATAACTAAACTTACATTACAAGTTGGACACTTCATATGATATACCTTTAACAGCTTCTAAGTTCGGTAATCGGCATTGCATTCATAAATACAATTTGTTAATTTCCTAAAACGTTGCTCTGTACTCGTTTACTTTCTTCTTCCGCTCCTCCCTGGTTCTGAGGAACAGCCTTCAGTTTATTATTCCCAAACCGATAACTCAACGATAATTTAAACTGCCGCGTTTCCTGCTTGCCCATTACCCAGATCTGCTGTCCCGCAAAATCGGAGGAAGCTTTAAACTTCAAGGTATTAAACAAATCACTCACCGATGCCCGGATACTCATCTTGCCTTTCAACATCTGTTTCTGTAATCCTGCATCCATGCTCCAAATGGCATCGGCTTTCATACTTCCCTGCCAGATACTGGGAGTGGTATAAAATCCACTCAGTTCCGCATTCCATCCTTTACCTAAACGAATTGTATTCTGTAAGACAATATTGGATGCCCATCGGTTCAAATTGATTGCCCGGCCTTCCCCATAAGAAGCCCTGAATTGTGTGTAATAACTATTAAGATTCACATACAAACTATAGGCTTTGTATTGGAAAGGGAAGCTGATGTTCAGATTCACCAGGTTCTGCGTAGACAAATTCCGTTTGGATAAAAACCCCTTCGTTTCGGATGCTGTATCCACCACCTGTCCAATTACATCACTGATATGACTGTAACTAAGTGAAGTATTCAAACGCTGCTTAAATGTATGGGTCAGGCTGACCGTATTGCTATACTGTGGCTGCAGGCTGGTACTGCCTCTGTGAAACGTATATTCATTAATCCGGTATTCAAATGGATTTAAATCTTTATACACCGGTCGGTCTATTCGTCTGCTATATGCCAGCAACAGTTTATGATTGCTTCCTGCTGTATAACTAATTGAAAGATTCGGGAAAAAATCAAGGTAGTTCCGGCTGTTTCGTCCACTACCAGAAAGCTCGGTTTTCCATGCTGTATGCTCCATTCTAACACCCGCCTGAATTCCATAGCGCGTAAACTCTCTGCTGAATTTCGCATACAATGCTTTAATCGTTTCTGTATACTTGAACCGGCTACTGGCTGCACTGTCCCAGTTCAATTGCTCACCCGAACCACGATACTGATTGAAAATATTATCTGTATTGACATGCCCGATCTTTCCGCCTAGTCCCAATCTTCCTTTGCCAAGCGCCTGTTCATAGTCGGCTTTTAAGGAATAAATGGAAATGGTAGTCGGACTCTCAATTTGGTAATTAACAGTATGTATCGGTTCTTTTTCTTCGGCATCCCAGTAATGATTTGGCTGCCATTGCTGCTGCTGCAATTTATAATAACCATGATCTGCATTTACCATCAGACTTTTTCCCACACTATCTTTATAACTATACCACAAATTTGTATTCAGGTTCCTGTTATCCATGTCATTGATATTGGCTGCATTCAGGATGCGAACCGCTTTCGAATTGGTCAAATTCAGAATGGGTGTTCGTGTATAATTTTCCAAAGTTGGCGTTGCCAAACTACCATTCACCAATAACCCAATACTACTCTTTTTACTGATTGTATAATCCACGCCGGCTTTGAAACTTTGATTGCGATTCTTAAACTCCAGTTTACTTTTCTGATCAAAAGCCGTATCGCGAATCACCCTGTACAAATTGAAATCCATTCCCGTACTACCCGCATTACCATTGTACATACCAAACAGATTGATGCTGTTATTGCGATAACTGATGGAGAGTCCCTGTTCAAAACGAGTATAATGACCACTGCTCATTCCGGCTGTGATGGTTCCGGTGAAGCCTTTGGATTTGTTTTTCTTCAGCCGGATATTGATAATCCCCGCTGTACCTGCAGCTTCATATTGAGAAGTCGGATTATGAATAAGTTCAATCGCTTCAACCTGCGCGGAATTCAACGACTTTAAATAGTTGGCAAGATCCTGTGAGCTAAGCAGACTCGGTTTGCCATCAATGTAAATTTGTACTCCCGACTTACCATTGAGGCTGAGCTGATCGTCATTGTCCACCACCACTCCAGGTGATTTGCGTAAGAGATCAAGTCCGTTTGATCCGATTGCATTCACCGTACCTTCTACATTCACAATTGTTTTATCTGCTTTTACTTCTACAATTGGTTTTCGGGCTGATACAACAACAGTATGAAGAGCAGCAGCGATTTCTGCCAGGCGTATTGGAGCTAACACAACCGGGTCCTTACCTGCAAAAAATACTGGAGAATAAGCAGCTTCAAATCCCGTATAACTTATCAATACCCGGAAACTGTCTGCTTCAAAAGCATTAAACTCAAACTTTCCCAATTCCGATGCAGTGCGTTTAACAATAGCAGCATCTTTTGCTTTGATCAGGGCTACGGTAGCTCCATCCAGTGCTTTACCGGTTTTATCTGTAACGGTACCGCTTACCTGCTGTGCTATGGTTGCTACGCAAAGCAGTATTACTAATACGGATGTAAAAATTAGTTGTTTCATTTTTATACTGTTATAAGTTGTGATGTACATGTTTCATTTCGTGTTTCGCAACAGCAGGTTGCACTTCGGTTTTTCAGATAGGGACTGTTGCAATTCCAGCAACTGGCTTCGTATTGTTGTGTTGGGGTAAATCCCATGGATTGAATCAGGTGCGTTTCATCAATAGTTGGATGGGCCGATTTAAAACCGGTGCCGCCGCCAGAAAGCACAAACAGACTGGCGGTATAGGTGAACCCTGCTTTTACAATACCATTTCGGGATGATCTGTTTTCAGGCGCATGTATGATCCAAAATTGATCCGCCCGGGCAGCTTCATATCTAAGTATAAACTGCAACAGCGCCGGATAAATCCCTTTGCCACGATAGGCTGCCAAAGTTCTGAAGTTCCAGAGATAGCGATTCCCTTCAGGCAATGCTACCAGTTGATTTAATTCTCCAATAAAAGCCTGGCTTCTGGCCATCCATCCAAACGCAGCCGGCACCCCATTCAGAAATGCAACAAACGCAATATGATTGTTGGCAAAACGATCCAGAACTGCCTTCCGGGAAATTTCTCCCAGTTCCATTAATAGGTTGATATCGGTTGATACCTCAATATGCAGACCTGCTATAGAAGGCAAATCAGGCAGTGCATCTTTTGTGTTATAAGTATATAATGACATATTGTAAATATTTAGTGTTGAGGAAAAGGGAGAAGCAGCTCAGCCGCTCCTCCCTGATGTGATTAGCAGCCACCGCAACCGCAGGTGCAGCTTTTACCCGGACAATTATCGCCGCAGGTACATTTGTTTTTTGTTTCCATTGTTTTAGTTTTAATGATTGTGATTTGATAGTGCAAAGCTATCCCACGGTAGTGCCCTTGCTTTTATATCCTGAAGGGATTGATTTATATTCTATTTTTATCTGAGCAAACACGACCAATGGACTCCTTCAGAGCTGCGATGTACTTATGCCCCGTTCACATGATGCTGGTATCAGCCCACCTCGTAGCGGAAGTACACCAGCATACGGTTATACAGTTTACCTGTTCACTGGATGGTGATCCATTTTCTGTGTGGACTGAAAACGATGGATGGAAAGAGACAGCTGCTGTTCTCATAAACAGCAATGTTCCGCACAGTCTGAAAGATTTTAAAGGATGGCAGCTAACGGCCTGCGTCATGCCAGATGCCCGAAAGGGTAAAATTGTACAGGAGGAATTATTGAATGGATCAGCCATCCGGTACTTTACAACCGAAGAAATAACTCCGCTTATGGCTGAACTACAGGAGTTGAGGCAGCAGAAATTGGATCGCTACGAACTTTTCCTGGACAGGATGAATTTTATTTACAATACCCTCTTAGGGAAGCCTCCTGCAGAACCGCCGCTCGATGATAGAATTGCAGCTACGCTTAATCATATCCGTGAGGGGATTGCCGGCTCAATTTCTGCAGCAACCCTTGCTTCTTTCGTTCATCTTTCTGAACATCGTTTTCTGCATTTGTTTAAAGAGCAAATGGGAGTGCCGTTGAGGCAATATGTTTTATGGCAGCGACTGGCAGCAGGAACCCGCGCATTTATCGAGGGAAAATCTTCCAAAGAAGCGGCTTATGAAGCAGGATTTTCAGATCCGGCGCATTTCTCCCGCACATTTGCGCAAATGTTTGGTGCGCAACCTTCCTCTTACGCGGCATTCAAATCACAATTCTATATGGTGGTTTTCTAAGCCTGGAAAATAGCTAGTTTATTCAAGCCGGTAGCCAGTTTATTCAAGTGAATCGTGCCTGAAAAGGCTTGTTTTGCAGTGTAAAACTACAAGACATGAAAAAAATTCGATTGAACCTCTCCTGGGAATGGCAATTGTTGGCGGGCCTCTTTTTATTGATGGCCATCCGGCTGACGGTAATCATTGTTACAGTAATTGACCAGTATTTTAAAAGCTAACTGCCATGTACGTTCAACTGGTTAAACATATGGTTTGCGGCCGCTGTGTGTTGATGGTAGAACAAACACTTGAAACCCTGGAAATCCGGGATGCTGAAGTGAGCCTGGGGAAAATCGAGTTGCAGGAACCCATCCAGCCGCAGTTGGCAGATCAGTTACAAACAGTATTAGCTTCACTCGGCCTTGAAATGCTGCAGGGGCGTTCTGCCCGTCTGATCCAGGATATCAAAGACGCCATAGCCGAATTCCTTTCTCTTGGAACAGAAACCGGGGGGCAAAAACTTTCCGGTTTTATCGCAAGGCGTCTGGGTTATGAATTTGGGCACCTGAGTGAACAATTTGCCAGGGCAGAAGGCACTACAGTGGAGCAATATTTCCTCGATCTGCGCATGCAGAAGGTACAGGAATTGTTGAAGACCACCAACCAGACAGTATCAGATATCGCATTTGAAACCGGTTTCAGCAGTGTGCACCACCTGGCTGCTCAGTTCAAAAAATTCACCGGACTTACCCCGGGCCGCTACAGGGAAACGGTACAGCAACACCAGCTACTCATCGGTTAGTTGCTAACCTGCTTAAGGTTTCGCGGGTACGACCTGAGTAAAAAGCAAGTAGAAAGTCACTCCTGAATGTATTGAATAGATCGTTCTAATACATAGTCTACTTTTTTATTCTTAATTAATTCGTTTGGCGAGAGGTGAATGTCAATATGTACTCCCTGTTGATGAACCATTTTCCCATCAGGATAAGATACTCCCAATCCTGAAAATCTGAAATTGTAGCCGCCAGGCAATGGAATCCATTTGGTAATATTCCCTATTACTCCGGCAGTTGTGGTTCCAATAGTAGTGGTGTTGCAGGCAGCCTGAAGACCCATAGCACTAAATTCTGCATGACTTCTGGTACTTTCATCCACCAGCAATACTATTTTCCCTGAAAACGAAAAAGAGGGTGCCGGGGATATGGTACGATTGGGATAAGTGTTGAAACGTCCAGGAAACAAAAGATCAGGATAGGTAAGTTTACTCATCATAAAGGGCTTGTTTCCAAAATGACTGGATAATAACATCCAGGTATTATTAGGATAGTTTCGAATGTCTATAACCAGATGTTTTGCTTTTTGATGGATAATCGATACAATTGAATCGACCTGCGAAACATACAAATCCCCCATACTTAAATAGGCGATAGAGTCAGCAATAAATTTTAGTATAGGTGCATTGGGAATATGAAAATATTCTTTCTGATTTTCAAACCGTTGAACGTTCAATGCTAAAAGCTGACCATCCCGTTTTATCTCCAGCTGTACGGAACCGGTATTCCCTCTGAATAAGTAGTTGTTTAATAAAGTAGTTTTTTTAGAAGCACTATTAGAATAGTTATAAACCAGCCGGTCATATTTTTTAATCAATTTTTTAGTTCGTATTCCATCAATACGCATCAATTGATCGCCTGGCAACAACTCTTTTTTCAGTTTTTTCTCATCCCCGGTAAATCCTGTTATATAAACTCTTTTCCGTATTATTTTTCCTGAATAAGGAAGAAACTTAAATCGTCCCAGATAGTTGTCGAGGCTCTTTTTCCAGGTTACTGCTGCATGGCCATCCTGCAAATTTGCAATAATTGATAAAAGCCATAAGTTATAGGCAACTTCATTCTTTACTGTTCCTGCTTTTCTGATTTCATCTTTTAAAAAAGCGGACCAATTCTTTTTACTAAAATATTTATAAGGCGAAAAAAAATCAACGATGCACCAAATTTTAGCAAGTGCAAGCAGTCTGATTTCAATCGGAGGTAAAGTGTCCAGTAAACTATGATAAGCAGTATCCTTTGTTATCAATACAGCATTGACATTATCATATGAGACAAAGTAATGCTGTGTATTATTAATTGCGGGAGCTATCGGATTGGTAAAGCTTTTTCTAAATCCAGACACCTGCTCATTACATTCCTCCTTTTCTAGTATGCAGGAAACGACTTTTACAAAAAAGCTGTCAATGTTGAGTAAGGGTTCGCTTTTTTGTTGATAGTATTTTACATATCCCCATTCTTTTATAAATGACTCGATCTGTTTGGCTTTGCTTCTGGATATAGACTGGGCTGTTAGACACTGAGAAAAGGCAAGTAATACAAAAATAGTTAGGGATCTTTTTTGGAATTTAATAAGCCAATACATGCTGTAAAGATATTTCCTCCTGCAATATGTAACTACTTACTCAAATAGCGTATCTCACTTATCTGTACAATTGGCTGAATATTGGTGTATTTTGGAATATCGTTGACAATCGCAGTTCTGTTTTTTGCAATGCCCTCATTGTATTCAGACATATTGTAACAATAGAAATAACCAACAGCGATAAAAGGAATCTTGTCATTGGCAGTTCTAACAGCTAAGCCCTTATCGATTTCATAAAATTTAAGGTTATTGCTGAGGAAATTGGCCATCATGGGCATATGTTTTTTTTCGTAGTAATCCATATCAAAGGTTTTTCCTTCTTCATTGGGATAAATAATCGAAACCTTGATCATTCCAACTTCGGGAGTAGCAGACTGTTGTAGCTGGTTGGTTTTACAACTGATTAGGAGGGAAAAACTCAACAGAAAAAAAAGAGTACTCAGGCGCATAGTAGTTGGTTTGATTCGGGCCAAAACCAGCTTTTCAATAATAGCCGGATGCAACGGCTTCTCCGGTTGAAACCTGATTAGCGTATTAGAGTTATCATAGGCCGCGAAGAGTTTGCTGTAATTGTTCAAAACATCGCCCTCCATGATAAAAAAGACAGATGGGTTTGGCTCGACCGAAACCCGACTGCTTTGTACTCCATATATTCTAACAGGAACCAGCCTAAAAGCGACAGGTTTACTTGTCGATTCCGACAAAATTGAGTTGGCCCTACCTGTTTACCTTTTCCACCATCCGGTGATATAAGTTAAATAAGACCATGAAAAACATGAAAATTTGATAGGGACGAAGGTGCTAAAAGCTGTATCTTCCTGAAAAGTTAGTATTCGAATTGGAACTTCTAAACGACTGGTTTACAGATAGTCCTGATAAGGTATTGAATAAACTCTATGCAGACAATCTTCCCTGGATGGAACAATATGTGCTGCAGAATTCCGGATCAGGAACCGATGCGCACGATCTTTTTCAGGAAGCCATTACCGCTGCATGGGTCAACCTGCATACCGGCCGCTTCTCAGGATCACGCGAACAATTCAATGCCTACCTCAGGCAGATCGCCAAACACAAATGGCTGAATGAGCTTCGCTCCCGATCCAGAAAGAAAACGACGGTTACAGACCAGCTCCCGGAACAGGAATCAGCCCCCATTTTCCACCTTACTGAAAACGAAAACACAGAGCAAGCAACCCTGCTGCGGCAAAGCTTTCAGGAACTCGGTGATAAATGCCGTACTATTCTCGGACTTTATTACTACCGGAAAAAATCACTGAATGAAATTGCACTTGAACTGAACAACACTGAAAACAGTATTAAAACGATTAAATATCGTTGCATGATGCAACTGCGCCAATTATTCCTGGAAAAATCCCGCCAACATGGAGGACTATAAAGACCATATTGATCAAGCTCTTTTTGAACAGATCGAAGCCTATCTTTTGGATTCAATGACAACTGAGGAACGATCTTGTTTCGAAACACAACTGGCAGCTGACCCTTCCCTGCAAAAGGAATTGGAGCTGCAACGCCAGCTACTCGCCATTGCTACCATCGAATCATTTAAGGCAGATCAACAATCCCGCATAGAAAATTCATCCGCTGCATCCAGGCCTTCCGCTATTGTTAAATCAATCAGCAAATGGTATTGGGCCGCTGCAGCTGTTCTGATTTTTATCACCGGATTCTGGTTCTTCCAAAACCAAACGGCAACACCTCAAAAACTGGCCAATCAGTATTTTAGTCCCGACCCCGGACTTCCAGTTACCATGAGCAGTTCTTCCCAATACCAGTTTTACGATGGTATGGTTAGTTATAAAGAAGCCGATTACGAGAAAGCCATTGCCATCTGGAAATCTATTGCCACTACCAACCGCCAATCTGATACCCTTCAATATTTTATAGGACTGGCTTACCTGAACAGGGATCATTACAATGATGCACTGCAACAATTACTTCCGCTCGCAGAAGGCAACAGCAAATGGAAAGAAAAAGCCAGCTGGTACCTTTCACTTACCTATCTTAAACTCAACCAGCCACAGAAAGCACAAAAATGGTTGCAGACAATTCCCTCTTATCCTGAAGCACCAGAATTATTGGAAGCCATTAACCACCTAATTGGAGATTAAAGCCTATGAAAAAAGGCCTGCTATTGATACTTCTTTGCTGTACCAAACAGCTTTGCGCTCAAACTGATTTTGATAAATCAGTTGCTGCCTACAAAGCGCTTAAGTACGACAGCGCTATGATTTATATCGATAAAGCTGTTGCCCAATATCAAAAGCATCAAAAAACAGATAGCCTCGTTTTTGCCCAGGTACAAAAAGCAGATATGATCTGGAGCCTGAAGGGCATTCCACCCGGACTGGCAGCCATTGAAACAGCTATCCAGCTTTCAGCCAGTCTCCCATTTTATAGTCCGGCTCGTGTTGCCGCACTCGATAAAAAGGGCCAGATCCTTGTTCACAATGAAGAAGCTGAAAAAGGTAAAAAGATTTTCTCAGAGGCACTTGAACACATCGATAAATCTGCCAGTCCCAGTCCCGTTTATGCCAGTTTATATAAGAATTTTGCCTGGTTATTAATGACCCTCCAGGATTTTGAACCAGCCCTTCAATATGCACTCAGTGCCCGGCAGATAAATGAAAAACTCTTTGGAAAAGATGCACGCGAATTGATTGGGATTTACCAGGTTCTACTCTTTATTACCAGTGATGCCGGTAAATACGCGGAAGCAGAAACCTACGGACTTGAACTGCTACGCCTCGCCAATCTTAATCTGAGTGCCTTTCATCCCAATAAGGGATTGGTGCATAACGATCTTGGTATTCTCTACGAAACCATGCATCGCTATGATGAAGCGCTTTACCATAAACAGGAAATGGTGCGAATCATACAGCTGGATTATGCCAAACACAAAAACCCGCAACTGATGGCTATTGCCTATAATAATATGGGCAGTTTTTATCAGGGTATTGGTGAAGCACAATTATCACTTGATTATTACGATAAGGCAAAAAAATTACACGAAATCAACTTCGGTACGGAAGGTGCCGGAATTGTTCGTCCGCTTACGCATCTCGCTAATATGAAAGCTGCAGTGGGTGCTTTTCAGGAGGCAGACAGCCTTTATTCAAGAGCCTACCGCATTCAGCAACAGGTGGCACCGAACGACTGGCGAAACCTGGCCTATGTGGAAACCCAGTACGGTGATCTGTTTTTTGAAAAGAAAGACTATAAGCAGGCCGAAACCCTGTATCTGAAATCATTGGAGAACAGTAAAAGAGCGGGTATCAAAAATACCTCCACTGTTCCTCAAACACGCACCACCCTTGCAGAAGCCTATGCACAACAGGGACGTATAAACGAAGCTTTACCCATTCTTCAGGAAGTTTTGCAACTGTACCGGACCAATTATCCAGCTGGTGATATTGTGATAGCCGGCCAATTTAATAAAATCAGCAAAGCCTATCTCCTTCATAAGCAATGGGAGAAGGCCCTGGAATATTCCGACAGTACATTCATGGAATTGCTGCAGTTGCCGGCCCTGCCGAAAGAAAAATGGGTTGAAAAACTGCCCTACAACCAATATATCATACAATATATCCGCAACCGGGCGGCCATTCTGGAAGGAATCTATCAGCAACGAAAGGATTCTTCCATTCTGCACCAACTGATACAACTGGCAGGAGAGTATGGTAGTTTTCTGTCCAACAGTTTACCCGCTCTTCGCACACAGGCTTCGGTGATGCAGCTTTCTACCAATCATAAAGCGATTTATAATACGGCGATAGAATCCTGTTGGGATTTATATAAACAATCCGGTGATTTCCGGCACCTTCATAAAGCATTTGAGTTTGCCGAAAGAAGCAAGGGCTTATTACTTCGGCTCTCGGCTAATAATATGCTCACAGATCTGTCAAGGAAGGAATCCGGTAATGAAGCAAATGCCGATTTGCAATGGCGCAAGCGGATCGGTTCCCTGAATGCACAATATCTAAACTCAGACCGAAAAAGTGATTCACTTTTATTCCTGCTTACCACTGCCATTGAAGGGTACCGGAATTTTCAGGACAGTCTGCTTACCACAGGAGTTGCGAGTAGCCAGGTAAAATACAACCTGCAGCCGGCAACGGTTCCGGAATTGCAGCGATACTTAAAGCAGCAGGACCAGGCCTTGTTACAATATGTACTTACAGAAAAATACATTTTCATATTTGCGCTGAATGCAGGTCAGTTTCATGTACACAGGTTGCCCAACAGCATTCATAAAGATGTTCAGGTGCTCAGGGATCTTTACACAATTAGTCCGGGTTCTTTTACAAAACCAGCTTATCGGTTATACCGCCAATTGATTCAGCCGGTAGAAAAAAATCTAACTGGAAAAAACCTGCTGGTTATTCCGGATGGCGAACTGTTTTACCTCAACATGGAATTATTAATCTCTGACGATAAAGCAACTGATTTTGCCAGCATGCCCTATCTGCTGAATACCTACAATATCTCGTATCAGTTATCCGCAACCAATGCGAAACTGGTGAATAGCTTATCAGGAACAAGGCAAAAAAAGGCGATGTTGCTGACTCCGGTATTTACGGATGAAATGAAAAAGGCCTACCGTGAGGCTATTGTTGACAGTAGTTCCATCGATCCGTATTACCTCAACCTGTTGCGACAGCCATTTACCCTGCAGGCAGCAAAAAATATCGGTAAGCTGCTGAACCATGATTTATATGCGGGTCAGGAAGCCCAGGAGTCTGTGGTGAAAAACAACGCAGCCGGGTATTCGATTTTGCATCTTGGTACCCATGCCGAAGTCAATCATACGGCCCCGCTCCAATCCCGGTTTTTTATGGCAAAGCCGGTACCCATGGATTCTTCGGGTAAGGATGATGGTTATTTACATGCTTATGAGATTTACGGACTTCCGCTGCAGGCCGACCTGGCTGTATTAACCGCCTGTGAAACCGGACAGGGAAACCTGGTAGGTGGCGAAGGTGTCATCTCCCTGGCGCATAGTTTTATGTATGCCGGTTGTCCGTCTGTAGTAATGAGCCTCTGGAAAATCGATGAGAAATCAAGTGCGGAAATAATCACCAGCTTTTACAAAGAACTGGCAGGCGGCAGCAGCAAATCCGATGCGCTGCGGAATGCCAAACTGCAGCATATAAAAGAAACCAGTTCACAAAGTCATCCCTATTTCTGGGCGGGCATGACCCTGGTGGGTGATACCGAACCTATTTATCCATCCCGCTTCTGGTGGTGGATCCTCGCAGGAGCATTGCTGACCGCTGCATGCGGATGGCTGCTTAGAAAAAAATTCTCAAAATAATTGGCTACTGCTGTTTACCCCTGCTGACTGCCGGTGATATAGGTATACACTTATATCCCAGCAAATGTTACCAAAACTGCTTTTACTCACCTGCACATTGGCCGGCTGTTTTACCTGGCAATTATCCAGGGCACAGAAATCACTGAATCTTTCAACCAGCTCCGTTCCCTTTTTACGCATCGCTCCCGATGCAAGAGCCGGAGCCATGGGAGATGCCGGTGTAGCCACCCTTCCAGATGCAAATGCTGCTTTCTGGAATATCGGTAAACTGGCATTTAATGAAGCCAAAACCGGCGCCTCCATCTCCTATATCCCCTGGATGAAACAGTTAACCAGTGATGTATTCCTGGCAGCGGCCAGTGGTTATTATAAACCTGATGAAGATCAGGCTATCAGTGTTGGAATTCGGTATTTCAACCTGGGTACCATTCAATTCACCACAGATGGGGTGAATAATATGGGTGGCTCCAATCCACGCGAATGGGGGCTTGATATCGGTTACTCCCGCCGGCTATCTGATAAACTGGGATTGGGGCTTGGTCTCCGGTATATCCATTCCGCCCTGCTGGGAAATGCTGGTATGGCCGGCTCCGACTTTCAAACCGGCAGAGCATTTGCCGCAGACCTGGGACTCTATTTCGATAACCGAACGGAGGGCGATGGTTTCACTGCAGGGGCAGCGCTAACCAATATGGGTACACGAATTTCTTATACCAAAGACGCCACAGAAAAAGATTTTATACCTGCTAACCTGGCCATCGGCGCCTCCTGGAATAAAGTGATGGATGAACAGCACAGCATCAGTTTCGCACTTGATGTCAACAAATTGCTGGTGCCCATGGTAAATATGGAAGAAGAAGGCGCACTGGATGCACATCGTCGTAGATCGGTTATTGAAAGCTGGGGCAATTCATTTGGTGATATGCCCGGACAAGCCAGTCTCTCCGCAGGCATCGAATATTGGTACAATCAGCTACTTGCCATCCGTGCAGGATATTATGCCGAAGCCCGAAATAAAGGTGATCGTCGCTTTTTAACTACAGGTATTGGTATCCGTTATAACCAGTTCGGCCTGAATTTCTCCTACCTCATTCCAACCGGTTCGGGAATTTACCAGAACCCGCTCTCCAATACCCTCCGCTTTTCTTTATTGTTTACCTCTTTATAGCCCCAACCCCTAAACCTTTTTGTATGCGATTAGTTTTACCCCTCCTGATTCTTTTATTCAGTACAGATTTCCTGTTTGCACAAGCTGATTTTACTTCAGCAGTGCCACTTAAAGCCGATGAACAACTCAGCGGAACCGTATCAGCAACCAATCGGAATGTTTATTACAAAACATTGATGCCTGCTGATGGTACCATTACCATTTTTGTCAATGGCACTCATGCGGGTGGTTCTGCTGGCAATTTTGATCTGTATGTATATGATAAAAGCAAACGTCAAATTGGTGTAAAGCGTGAGCTTGGTAATAGAAGCTTCACCTCCGGACAAACATTCCGGGATACCCTTCGTGTTTATTCCAGGGCGGCAGACAGTATTTATATTCTGGCGTACCAGAATTCCAGCCAGACATTCAACTATCAGCTCAGCTATACCATGGAGGATAAATATCCCGGTGATCCGGAACCCAATGGTGAATTAAAGCAGGCAACACCAATTGCTGCCAAACAGGTGAGGAATGGTTTAGTGGGATATGTGGCAGATGGTATAACCGATCGGTACGATTATTATAAAACCCTGCTTCCCGCCAGTGGAACCGTAAAAGTGTATGTGGAAGGTAAACATACCGGCGGACCAGCCGGCAGTTTTGATTTGTATGCCTATGATAAAAGCGGAAGGAATATTCAATACAATAGAACGCTTGGCAAGAAAAATCATGAACTGGGGGAAACCTTTAAAGATACCATGCTGATTTATTCCAGATCAGTAGATAGTATTTATATCCTGGCTTACCAGAACAGCATCCAGTCTTTTTCCTATTCCATTTCTTATGAAGTGGTGGATCAGCAAATCGAAGATGCCGAACCCAATAATGTATTCGAACAGGCATTACCGTTGGCGCATGAAGAAACAAAATATGGAAGAATCGGAAATGTAAACAATGGCGTTGTTGATCGGAATGATTATTACAAAACACTTTTACCATACAGTGGTACAGTTGCAGTGTATATTCAGGGTGTTCACACTGGAGGATCGGCAGGTAGTTTTGACCTGTATGTGTATGATAAAAGTAAAAGAGAGGTAGGGGCGAAACGCACCCTGGGTAATAAAAACCATGCATTGGGTGAGACCTTTTCTGATACGCTGCTGATTTCTTCACGTGATGCGGATAGTTTATATTTTTTAATTTATCAGAACAGTTCTCAGTCTTTCGACTATACGATTAAATATGCGATGATTTATCAGAGTGCAGAAGATGCGGAACCCAATAATGAACGTACCCAGGCACTGCCTGCTGCTTACAATCAAACTGTGTATGGCCGGATTGGGAATGTGGCCAATGGGGTAACCGATCGCTTTGATTATTACAGGGCAATTCTTCCGGCAGATGGCACACTTAGTTTATTTGTGGAAGGCACACATACCGGAGGATCGGCGGGCAGTTTTGATTTGTATGTAGTGGATAAAGTAGGCCGGCAAATTGGCGTTAAGCGTACGCTTGGCAATAAAAACCATGTACTGAATGATACATTTAAGGATACGCTGCGGGTTTATTCACAAGCGGCAGATACGGTTTATTTTTATGTGTATCAAAACAGCAGTCAGTCTTTTGATTATGGCATCCGATATGCGGTAGAAGATCAAAGTACCAATGATGTGGAACCGAATAATACACTGGCAACTGCTATCTCCCTGCCAATCAGAGAAATCAAAGAGGGACATATTGGCTATGTTGCTAACGCTGTTACCGACCGGAACGATTATTACAAAGTTGTGTTGCCCGCAGATGGTACAGTTTCAATTAGCATCAGCGGACAACATACCGGCGGATCGGCAGGTAATTTTGATATTTATGTATATGATCGAAGTAATCGGGAAATAGGAGCTAAGCGTACACTAGGCGGACAGAGCTTAATCTTGTACAATCAGTTTAAGGATTCGCTCAAGGTATATTCCCGCGCGGCAGATACCCTTTATTTTCTGGTGTATCAGAACAGCTCACAGTCTTTTTCCTATCAGATAAGTTTTGATCTGCTGGATCAAAGCGAAAATGATATCGAGCCAAATAATGAAATGGCCCAGGCAAAACCGATTGACCATAACCAGACTCTTTCCGGGCATATCGGATATGTGGCCAATGGTGTAACTGATCGCAATGATTATTTTAAAACCTTATTACCGGTGGATGGAACTGTTACCGTTTATGTAGAAGGTATACATACCGGCGGTCCGGCAGGCGCTATCGACTTTTATGCCTATGACCGGAGTGGGCGTCAGATTGCTGCAAAGCGTACACTTGGCAATAAAAACATCAGTTACGGTGAAATCTTCAGAGATACCATTGAATTACCCTCCAGGGCAAAAGACAGTATCTACTTCCTGATCTATCAAAACTCTTCTCAGTCACTTCAATACAAATTACGCTACCTGATGCCGGATGCATTGCAGGGTGATCCTGAACCGAATAATACCTTTGCTGAAGCGGCTATATTTACTACAAAGGATACGATTGCCGGTTTGCTTGGTTATGTTTCCAACGCACTGACCGACCGAAATGACTATTTCAAAATGGCGGTTCCGGAAAAATCAACGGTTACTGTATACATTGAGGGAGAACATACCGGTGGCAGCAATGGAAGTTTTGGATTCTACGCCTATGATAAGAGTCGCCGGCAGTTGGCTGCAAAAACAGTGGTGGGTGAATCTATTGCTACAGGCGAAACGCTGCGTGACACCATCGTGGTAAATTGTAACAGTACCGATAGCCTGTATGTACTCATGTACCAGAACAGCAATCGTTCCTTTACGTATAAAATACGTTTTGAAATTCAGGATAATAAACCGGAAGCAGCCTTTTCGTATACCCGTACGGGTAATGAATTCGGCTTCATCAATAAAAGCCAGAATACCAATGCAGTTCTATGGCGATTTGGTAACAATCAGACCAGCACGGTGAATTATCCGCTGCAGGAACTCAAGCCCGGTTTCTATAACATTCAATTAATTGCCACCAATTCAGTTTGTAATTTCAGAGATACTTCAAGAGCTGAAATCACCGTATCGGGAGTCGAATCTTTTACACCGGATAAAGGTGGAATCGGTGGTGATTTGCTGATGACAATTTATGGAGGCGGACTGGTGGAAAACACCAAAGTAAGTTTGTCGGGCAATGCAGGAGCATTGGAAGCAAAGGAATTGATACACGATGAAAAAGGTGTGCAACTTGGTGTCTTATTTGATCTGCATGCTGCTAATGCTGGCGTCTATGATCTAACTATAACATTCCCCAATCAGGCGCCTATTGTATATGAGAAAGCCTTCACTATTAATGAAATGGTGTATCCAGAAACCTGGTCTGAAATTTCCGGTCCGGCTATCTGGCGTACGGGAAGAACCGCCAATTTCAACCTGGTGGTAGGTAATAATGGAAACACCATGGCAAGAGGTGCAATAGTAGCGCTTGCCTGGCCAAAAGATGTGCAGATTGAGTTTATTGGCAAGGAACATCGCCCTGATAAAAATGAATTCACAGAAGTAGTACTGGATGATGGCGAAGTGGTGCGTACAAAAAATGAAGCGGTACAATGGATATATGATGTGAATACCACCCGGCCTATTGATACATTCGGACTGGAATCCTTTGATGGTTATATCAAATATTTTACCATCCCGATGGTACCGGCAGGATCAACAGTTGAAATTCCCTTCCGTGCCAGTTCAACCAGTTCGGGTATGCATAAACTGAAAACCTATACAGTGAAACCCAATCAGTTTGGGTCCTGCGAAACCTATAATATCGGAAATGCTCTTACTGGTCCGGCTGCTGTGGAATTGTATATCAATACCCTGGATGTGATTATTGATGAGGTAAAAGTTCCGCCTGCTACAAAAATTCCGGCACAGGTGGCGGTAAAAAGTTTGAAGGTTACTCAGAAGCATATTGATAATTCCTCCAACATTTTGTTTCACCGGATGTGGGCCAAGTATTACGGAGCAGATGATTTGACGGAAAGTGAATACTATGATTATTATAAAGAAGGATTGGCAGCAGACGAGTTTGCCATCACCCAAATGAAAGACATAGCATTTGATAAGGCGGTGGATTTTGGGGCAGCCGGATTGGCCAAACGTTCAGAGAAGCTTACAGACCAGTTGGATGCTGCAAATAAATCCATGCTGAACCATTCGGATAAGTCCAGAGAGTATATGTCGCGTTCCCGTAGAAAACAGAATAAAAACCGCAGGGAAGCTTTGGAAGCATTAAGCGCGGATGAGGCATTGAAATTCGAGGAAGCCCTGGCAAGTGGGCAAATGACCATTGATCAGTTAAGAAAGATGGAGTACCTGGAGAATGCGGTAAAATTTGGAAAGGATGCCAAAACAGTGAAAGGACAGATTGAAGCGATGATCAAATACATTGAAGAAAATTGTCCCGATCACAAGGAGCAATTAGAAGCATTGAAAGAATTGTTAGGCAAGGAGAAAGACATTATTAATCCAAAAGATAAAGAAACAGAAACCCGGACTTCCTATGATCCGAATGCGATTTATGGTCCGAATGGATTTGGCAGTTCACGTTATGTAAGTAAAACAGAGCGTCAACCCTTTGTAATACTGTTTGAAAATGTCGATACTGCCAAAGCGGATGCGCAGATTGTGCAGATCCTGGATACCCTGGATCGTACCAAATTTGACCTGAGCAGTTTTGAATTTGGGCAGGTAACTATTGGCAGAAAGGCATTCCGTGTTCCTAAAGGTCGCAAGGAATTTATGATCGAGCGGAGTCTGGCGCCTGAAAGGAATATGCGGGTACGCATCAATGCATCGCTGGATACTGCTACCGGTGTAGTGAGCTGGCAGTTTACTTCCATTGATCCGGCAACCGGTGATCTGCCAGATTTTGATGGCTTTCTGCCTCCGAACAAGGACTACCCGTCGGGTGAGGGTTCGGTAGCTTATACCGTGAATCCGGTTAGAGGATTAACCAATGGAACAGAAATGGTATCCCGTGCATCTATCATATTTGATACCAATGAACCCATACTTACGAATACCTGGAAGAATACCATTGATGCGTTACAGCCAACCGGACAGATTCGCGCACAGGTACTGCAGGATTCCATGATTGTATTGAGTTACAATGCGGTTGATGCGGGTTCGGGGGTTGATTATTTCCATCTGTATATGTCGGAAGATGGAGGAGAGTGGATGCCGATACCAGGCGGACAGGCAGACAGTATCATCCTGTTTGGAGATCCGGGAAAATCGTATCGGTTTTATATGGAAGCCCTGGATAAAACCGGCAATCGTGAATCCAAAACAGCGATTGGGGAGGCGGAAGTGAGTATGCCAAGTGAGAATAGCACGCAACCTGTAACTAACTGGCGCGTATACCCGATACCAACGCAGGGAGATGTAACTATTGAAGTTGATGTTACGGTAGCGCAGCAGTTGGTAATTCAGGTATTTTCATCTACGGGCCAGCGGGTTGCGGAATTGTATAATGGATCAGCGGCGCAGGGTTTGCTGAAGCTGACAAAATCGCTGCAGAATCTGAGTACCGGACTATATTTCATACAGGTTCGTGGTAGCCGGGGATTGGATTTGAAGAAAAAGATACTGCTGACCAAATAGTCTCTATGTGTGTTTTAGATATTCAATCAGGCCGGAAATCTTTCCGGCCTTTTTTATAAATAAACGCTTCAATTTCAGTCTGCCGGGCATTGGAGTCACTCATTCATTTGTCATTTTTAAGAATGTATTTCTTAATCATATAAGCCGAAAGGGGTTTAAGTTGCTTATTCAGTTGTTCAGGATGATTACCAGGCGCAGTAAAGATTTCCGGAAAATTATTGCGTTTTAAATACCAGAGCTTACCGGCAGATCTTAGTGTAATCGTATCAATCTGCATCACTTTTTTAAAATTTTTGAGTTGAAATGTGTCAAGGCCAATAACAGTTGCGTTTACCGGCCGTGTATTGCAGGGTACCGCTTTGTATTGTTCCCCTGTCCAGTACATACAGGAAGTTGCAGTATCTACAATTGTTTGTACAGCAGGTGGCTTATCCCTGAATTGCATAATAGAAAAACCGGTTGCTGATACAACAGCTATTGCACCGGGGATTAACCATTTTAATAGGCCGGGATTTTTTCTCGGTGCATAACCAACAAGCTCAAGTTGAGCCGTGCTTGCCAACTGTTGCACCCTGGCAGGAATCTTCATTGGTCTAAGTTCCTTTCCTCCATCCTCCCCTCTTCCATACTTCCTTCCCAACTCATAGGGTCTTGGCTGAAAATCAATCAGCCAGGCCAGCAACTCAATATTCTTCTCATTTGGATCGTCCGTCTCTCCCTTTAAATAATTTATCAGAGGCTTGAACTTGTCCAGTTCAAATCGTTTAATAACCCGTAGACAATCTTCTTTTCCATTTACCCCTCCAAAAAAGTCACGAAGTGTATTCAAATCCTTTGGTTGAAATCGGTTTTCACAAACTTTCCAACACTCGTCTCTTAACTTGGCCGGACTTGGAAGAACAAGGCTAATCGGCAGCAGTTGTTGCTCCACTTTCTTTCTATACGCAGATAGAATAAGTTTTTTATAATCTTCAAACATCTCAAAAAAATAACTGGTAAATCGAATTTTCGGAATCTCACCGGAATTATCGGAATTATCGGAATCGTTTGATAGTCAACCCTCTATAGCCCTCTATTTTCGATCCTGAAATCAATTGATTCCTTTCTGGCTAATTGGATTTCTGTACAGCATTGATTTCAGAGAGTCGGTTCGGTGGCATCGGTTTATTGACCTGGGAAGCAGTTTCCGGTCGCCATTGCTCCTGCTCTCACCCACTTCCCAACAACTCCAGGAAGCGCTTCCTGGGCTTAGGTACAAGATTCCAATCATTTCAAAATTTAATCAAAATGTTTTACATATTGATATCCCTCTTATTGGGATTAGCCTCCTCGACTCAACCCGTAAACGATCCTATCCAGGACGATCCCGGTGTAGTCACTACCAGCGATACCGGGGGTGAAACCGGGCATATTCCACCTCCACCTCCCAAAGGAAAAGGATAAGAACCAATAAGGCAAGTGCAGGCTTGCCTTATTTTTTTTATTTTCCCGTTCCATGTCTCTTTCAAACATTTCAGGCCTTTTCCTTTTATTCATGGTGCTGATCGGTTGCCAACAACCAGAACCAGCGCCGGCTCCAACTTCGAATTCGGGCTTTTCCACCGCCATGGAACTGCTCAACTCGCAACCCGATTCCGCCTTTTATTATTTCAATGAAGTGGCTACCCAATCCACCGATTCCCTGGAAATCGCTTCTGCATTGAATTATATGGCCATCATCCAGTACGATGCCGGCGATTATTTTGGAAGCATTGAGACCCTGCTGGCTGCATTGGGTTACCTGAAAGAAGAAACCGAAGATAAAAAGCCTTATTACCAGGCGGTCTATAACCTGCTGGGCTCCAACAATCTTACCCTGGATAATTATATCGATGCCATTCTCTATTACCAGCAAACTGTAGAACTGACCACCGACCCCAACTTTAAGAACATTGCACGCAACAACCTGGCAGTTGCTTACCAAAAACAGGGTGATTATGCGAAAGCAATAGAGTTACTCACTGCCATTCAAAATGATACCGCTTCCAATCCGGCCAACCAGGCAAGAATACAATCTAACCTGGCCAGAACGCGATGGCTTCAAAACATTGCCTATAATCCACTACCTGATTTCTGGACTGCTCTTCAGGTAAGAAAAAAAGAAAATGATCAATGGGGATTGAATGCCAGTTATTCGCACCTGGCAGATTACTATTCCGTCACCCGAACTGATTCTGCTTTGTTCTATGCAACCAATATGTATGAAGTAGCAACCCGCCTGAATAGTGTGGATGATCAACTGGAGGCGCTGCAGAAAATTATCCCTTTAGCTGCGCCGGGGAATGCAAAACGATACGTAGCTGAATACATGCAGTTATCCGACAGTTTGCAAAAGGCCCGCAACACGGCAAGAAACCAGTTTGCACTGGTCCGCTACGAATCAGCAAAAAGCAAAGCTGAAAACCTGGAACTCTTAAATGCAAATGCTGAAAAAGAATGGTTGCTGTTTCGGCAACAACTGATTGGTGGTACCCTGGTGGTGGGCCTGCTTGGGCTGATGGTATTTTTAATAAACCGGCAACGTAAAAAGAAAGAACAACTTCAATTACAATATCAGCAATCCCTCCGGGACCAACAGTTAAAAACCTCGCAAAAAGTGCATGATGTCGTGGCAAATGGGCTCTACCGGATTATGACCACCATCGAACACAAAGAGCAACTCGATAAAAATGAACTGCTCGATACGATTGAGGAACTGTATGAAAAATCGCGGGATATTTCTTATGAAGGTCCGGATAAACAGCCAGCCACCATCTCCTATCACCAATCCATAAACGATTTATTAAAAGGTTTTGCGTCTGAAACTACCCGGGTGGTAATTGTTGGTAATGAGCCGGAATATTGGGAAAACCTGCATCCAGCCGCGAAACAAAACCTTGAACAGGTACTGCAGGAATTAATGGTCAACATGCGGAAACACAGCAAGGCATCGCTGGTAGTGGTGAAATTTGAAAAAGATCATCAGACCTTGAAAATCAAGTATACAGATGATGGTATCGGCTTACCGGAAGCATCCAAATTTGGCAATGGCCTGAAGAATACGGAAAACCGGATTTTTGAGTTAAAAGGGCGTATTAGTTTTGAGCAACATCAGCCAACGGGACTGACAATCGACATTCACTTACCATTTGCGCCTGTGTATGATAAATAAGGTATTAATAGCGGAAGACCATGAAACCTCCAATCTCTCCTTGCAAAAAGTGATGGAGGAATTGGGTATCAAGCAGATCGACTATGTATACTATTGTGATGATGCCCTCAAACAAGTCAGGCAGGCCATTGATCGCAAACAATCCTATGATCTCCTGATTACAGACTTGCATTTTGAAGAAGATAGCCAACCGCAGCAACTCAGGGGCGGATTGCAACTCATTCCGGCCGTAAGAGTGCTTCAGCCTGATTTGAAGATCCTGGTATTTTCTGCTGAAAACAAACCTGCTACCATTCAACAACTCTTCAAAAAATTCGAGGTTGATGGCTATGTGCGGAAAGCCCGGAGTGATGCAAAGGAACTACGACTCGCCATGGAAAGTCTATCCAAAAACCAGCGTTATTTTCCCCGTCACCTCAGACAATTGCTAGACAGCAAAAATGCCTTTGAGTTCAGCAGTTTTGATATCGCACTATTAAAATTGCTGGCGGATGGTGTTCGTCAGAAAGATATACCTACCTGTTTGCAGGAGCAAAAAATTCGTCCGGCTGGCCTGAGCAGTGTTGAGAAAAGATTGAGCCTGCTAAGAGAAGAGCACGACTTCGCCACGAATGAACAACTGATCGGATTCTGCAAGGAGTTGGGCATCATTTAATTCCATTTTACGGTTTCCCGGAAAATTGGCTCGAGCACCTGAATTAGATTTGGACCAATCATCCAGATGTAAAGGTGTATGAAGCAGTTTTTTTATTTGAATTTGGTACCACAATTAGATGGCTATCGGGAAGTACATATTTCCGACTGCCGGTTTTTCCCTACTCAGCATAACAGGATTCCCCTGGGCGAATATTTTTCCTGCCGGGATGCAGTAGCTGCGGCAAAGAACAAATACCGGAAATCCGATGGCTGTTATTATTGCTGCCGGGAATGTCATACGAGGTAGGGATTGGTTAGAAATAAAAGAAGTATCATCATGCCATTAAACAAATCTTTTCTAAGAAGAATGGAAGTACTGGATGCATGTTTTAGACGAAAATGCAGAAGGTGGACGATGGACTTACTCCTGAACTCCATTAATGAAAGGCTTCATATGCTGGATATTCCCAGAATTTCAAAACGAACCTTGTATGCAGATATACACTCCATGCGGCATGAATTCAATGCTCCAATTGAGCGCTATAAATATGGAAATCAAATCTGTTACCGGTATTCACAGGCAAATTACTCCTTATTGAAAGCTGGATTGTTGGAAGAAGATGTACAATGTTTACAAACTGTCACCAACTTACTTCGGAAATCAAATGAAAAAGAGTTGGTTCAGCAATTGGAAGAGATATTAGAACGATTTGGTTCTCCCTCCATGGTTTTTTTCTGCAAATAGGTTGCAGTATTGGCTCCTACTTTTAAAACTCTATGAGCGAAGCTAGTTACACGCAATTTGATCAGGTTCTGCACTATTTCCGGCAGATGGACCTGGTATTTTTGGATCTCATCCTGGATGAACATCGTACGTATCAGTCTATGCATCGTAAAAAATTTCTGAGCATGTTGGGGACTGTCTTTCAAATATTTAAAAAGAAAGGCAATACGCAATTGCTGGTCTATCCGGGTACCTGCGCAATTGAAACCTGCAGTGGCTGCCTGCCTGATATGGTTGGCTATTGCTTTGTAGGAGATGCAACTCCGCATTATTTAGCCATGATTTTTGAGGTAAAAGATGGCCGGGTACTGGATATGTTTGAATGTACGGATATGCAGCATCAGCAGGCGGTTCCCGGAAAACAATATCGTATCCGCATTGATCCCATGATATTCAACCAGGATGAGTCGGAAGACTAGTATCATCAGCGTTTGCCAGCCATAAATTGTTCCAGCAGCGGTAACAGATCAGGATTGATTTCATAGAAGAAACTCCTTCGATCCTGTTCTGATCGGGTACGGATAATAAATGGTTGATCTGTTTCCAGCAGGTTGCTCAAGTTTTGCTGTAAGGCATTTAACGCATCACTACGTTGACGTTTTTGTACTTCCAGTGATTTATTGCTAACACCCAGCAGTGCATTCAAGCTGTCTATATCGCAGGGCTTCCCATTTCGTGCAGCATCCAGGAAGGTTTGTAACAGAATCCGATCCCGTTCTTCCAAATCCAGACTTTTTGAAGAGCTTTCAATTGGCATAGGTTTGCGCCGGAGCCAAAGCCAGGCCAGGAATGCAAGCACTCCAAATCCAGCAACTATCCACCAAATCCAGGCCAGCCATTTAGTTTGGTGGATGGGTGGAGTATAAATCGCAATTCCTGTATCCGTAAAATCGGCCAGGCTAAGCTGGATGGAGTCAACATATTGATTCAGGTCGCCAAAGTACAAAGTAGAATCAGCAAAAAAGACCAGTTTTTTATCACGTGTACTGTTAGTATATTGACTGAATTTCTTCAATCCCCGATCATTCGCATGGAGGTAACGGTTATGAGCAAAGTCAACCAGTCCGGCTTTCCCATTCATAAGGGTTAGTGCTCCCCAGGGACTGAAAGCAAGCATCAGTAAACTGGTATCCTTACTGGTGCCCAGTTCTTCCCAATCTCCGGAATGCAGGTTCAGTCGCCAGGTTCTTCCACCAATTTCAGCTTCCAGCGCTTTATTGTTTTTTAATGCATCGTTGATGGCATGAATGCCCTGCATATATAAAAAGCCGTTGGCAGTATCCAGGTGAAACAGATCCTTGGTTTGAAAGATATGAGGAACCTCCCGGTTCAGGGGTCTGATTTCCCACTCGTGCTTATTGGATGCATAATAGCGCAAGTGCCCATTGTTGTTCCATAAACCATAGCCACCATAACTATATAAGGTACTGTCGGCATAGAAATTCAGGCAGCCAAGATTATAACCGGTGAAATAGGTGGAGTCGATACGTGTCCATTGGGCAGGCTGCTGAAGGGTATCAAGTACATAGATCCTGCCGGTTCCATTCACCAGGGCATAGAGCCCTTCAGGCGTTTTTACAAAACTGCAACCGGCAGATTCGAAAGGATAGGACAATCCTTTAAAAAAGGGTTCGTTGTGGAGGAAAAGGCTGTTCACAGCACCGGGTTGTTGCGCCATTTTTTTCAGAATAGCAGGTGCGGGGCCGATGACCTGCGCATGAAGATCAGTTAAGTATAGAAAGAGGAGACCAAAAAATACCCTAAGCATGGCCGGTAGATACAACGGATTTAGTGGTTAAAACTGTTGATTTCAAGAATAGAATATTGGTGATACTGAAAATCACCAATTGAATCACCTAAATCATCACGTGATTGTTGGCCGTTCTCAGTTGAACAAATATATTCATTCTCAAGGTCTTATAGTCATTGCAGATAGGCTGCACAATGCACCCCTATCTTAGTGAGTTCTGACCCCTAAACCCAATCATTATGCCCCTGAACAAATCATTTCAGCGGCGCATCGAGGTATTGGATGCTTGCCTGCGCAGGAAGCAGCGCAAGTGGACCATCGATTCTTTATTGCAGGAAGTGAATGAGAAGCTGGAGGGATTGGGAGCGCAAAGAGTATCGCAAAGAACCTTGTATGCGGACCTGAATGCCCTGAAAGCAGAATATGCTGCACCCATTGAGACCTATCGGGATGGCAGAATCATTTGTTACCGGTATTCGAATCCTGAATTCAGCATTCGGCAGTTGCCACTCCAGCAGGAGGAGGTAGGGTATTTGCGGGATGCCCTGCATGTATTGATGCAGATCAATGGCTTTCAGTTGACCCAGGAAATGGAGACAGTAATTGGGAAGCTGGAGAATACCCTTGCTACAACAGCGGAGAAACGGCATGCAATCATTCAGTTTGAACATACGGAGTTGACATCCGGCAGTAGCTGGCTGGATGATATTTTCCAGGCCATCAAAGGGAGGACGGTTTTGCATATCCGGTACCAGCCTTTCCACAAGGAGGCGCGGGAATACTATTACCATCCTTATTTATTGAAGGAATACAGGAATCGCTGGTTTGTGATAGGCCGGAAAGATGGCCATCATAGTTTGACCACCCTGGCGCTGGATCGCATTGAAAAATTAAAAGCCAGCTCGCGGGTATTTCACGAGAATGATCTTCTGAATCCGGATACCTATTTCGATTCCCTGGTTGGCGTAACCCTGCCCACAGATGCCGAGCCCGAAAAGATTGTACTCAAAGTGAAACAGGAACTCGCGCCCTATGTGTTGACCAAACCAATCCACGCCTCCCAGAAACTGATCAAAACTGCCGCTAACGGAGACATCACCCTGGAGCTCTGCGTGATGAATAATTACGAGTTACGTTCAGAGTTGCTGGGGTTGGGACCACAGCTAATGGTAATGGAACCCCAATCATTACGCAAGGAAATGCAGGCTATGTATGAACAAGGGATGCAGGCGTATGAAAGTAAATCTCAGCTAAGTAAAAAAATCAAATGAGTAAATTAAATCTATTTTAAAAAACTAATCTGCAATGTGGCTCCAGTAAAAATAATATCAATGAAAAACTTCGCAACAAATTAAGTAATGGGTGACTTTGCACCTATTTTGCAAACCTCACAATTTTAACCAGATATTTATCCTTTAATGCTAATATATGTTTGAACGAAATCAAAGAGTTTGTTTAAGATCTGACATAAATCAGAAAGGAAGAGTAAATGATATTCTACAAAAAGACAATTATGAAGTTATTTGGGAAAGTGGTGATATTGAAATTATTAATGAAAGTGAAATCCAAAATGAAATTATTATTCTAACACCTTGGGATCGGTTGTCGAACAATCAATTTGATGATTATAAAAATTTTACCATTTCTTCCATAATTAATAAAGTTAGAAACACGAGCGCAAATACAATTTCAACTTTAAAAGCTTCAAAAACTATCTTTAAACCATATCAGTTTATTCCTCTACTAAAACTATTAAATTCTGAAAAGAAAAGAATCATTGTTGCCGATGAAGTAGGATTAGGTAAAACAATTTCGGCTGGACACATTGTTTTAGAACTTGCAGCAAGGGGGGAGCTAAACAGTTTGTTAATAGTGTGCCTTAATTCAATTCAGGAAAAATGGATTGATGAACTTCAAAATAAATTCAATATAAGAGTAAAAAGGTTTGAATCAGTTTCGGAGTTTAAAAATTCTTTAAATAACATCCAAAAGCATAACGATAAGATTTTCGGTGTCATCAACTACGAAAAATTTAGACAAAGTAAAAATATTGAATATTTCCAGAATAATGCTGTTGGTTTCGATTTATTAGTTTTTGACGAAGCACACACATTAAGAAACGATACTAATGCCCGTAAATCTTTAAAATATTTCACCGAATTAGCAAACTCAATTGTGTTACTGACAGCAACACCAATTATGACGAGTCTCGAAAATCTTTACAGTCTGATAAAAATATTAGACGAAGAGAATTATTCAAATTATCAGATTTTTCAGAATACTATAAACATAAACAAACCATTCATAAAAGCATACAATCAACTAAATGCAGGTATCTCAACTCAACAAATAGCAGAAGATTTAAGAAAACATGAAATTAAAAATGTATTTAAATATGGTGACAATGAATATGTCACCAGCGCACCATTGATAGAAATTTTAGCTGAAGATGATTTGTATAAGAAAATTGTTTCTGAACTAGAGGCAAGTGAATCTCTTACTGTTCAGAAAAAAGTTTATTTACAGGAAATGCTTATCAACTTAAATTCACTAAATCACTTTTATACAAGAACAAGAAAAATTGAAGTATTAACGGATGGTAACATTGTTCAAAGAAATGCAAATGTTATTGAAATAGAAATGAATGATTCTGAAGTGGAAATTTATAATAGTGCAATGGACGATATTGATGATGATATTGGTGGACTACAGAAAAAAAGAAAAATATCCAGTTCTTTATTTGCTGACAATTATTCAGAAGAGGACTATAATATAGGCTTAAATCAAATAAATGATAAAGATAATAAGTATGTGGCTTTACTTGAAATCATCAGGCAAGAAGGAAGTAAACAAATAATCGTATTTGCATTTTTTCGAAAAACGTTGCTGTATTTAAAAAATAGGTTAACCAATGACGGATTTAAAGTGGGGTTAATTTATGGAAGTATCGATATGATAGAGCGAAATAGGATTATTGAAAAATTTAAAAACAATCAATTTCAAGTACTCCTATCATCTGAGGTTGGCAGTACAGGTTTGGATATGCAGTTTTGCGACAGAATGGTTAACTATGATTTGCCCTGGAATCCAATGGTGGTTGAACAAAGAATTGGAAGAATTGATAGAATTGGGCAAAAATCTGATGTAATTAACATTTTTAATTTTATCTACACAGGAACAATCGAAGAACAAATTTATCACAGGTTGTATGAAAGAATTGGACTGTTTAAAGAATCTCTAGGGAATCTAGATGAAATATTAGGTGAAAAGGAACTATACATTGAAGGAGAAATAGAAAAATTATACAGACAAAAGTTGACGGAAGTACAAATAGCGGAACGATTAGACAGGATTGCTGCAGCTATTGAGCGTAACAAGTTAGATATGTACAAGATTGATGAAGGGTTAAAAGATTCATTTTCGAATGACCTATATTTTGAAAATGAAATCAAAGCAATTGAAAAAAACAAACAATATATAACCGAGACAGATTTAGTTGAATTTATAGATCGAATAATCGCAAACCACCTAACCACATTAACATTCGTTCAAAGTAAAGAAAATCCTTTAATTTATTTGATTAGTCAGCCAAATGAGGATCTTGTTTTTGATTTTGTTAAAGAAAATTATGATACACAAAATGTTGAATTAGTAAATATTTTCAAAATATTCAAAAACAAGAATCGAGGGAAAATTATTGAATGCACTTTCAATCAGGAGTTTGCATTTAACAATAAAAATGTGGAGTATATATCAGCCTATCATCCTTTAATTAATGCAATTTCAAATTATTTCCACAAAGAAAAGTTAGATAGAAATACAACTTTCAGATATTCTTTGAATAAAAAGAAAATATTTGATAAAGAGTTTAATCAAATATTTCTAGACGGATTTTATTTTCTTATAAAGTGCGATTTCGAAATAAATAAAACCATTAATGGCAGACTGTCATCATTCTTGCATTTAAAGTCAATGGTAATTGATTTAAACGGAGAGTCTTTTTCAACTTACGACAGTGAAAAAAGTGATTTATTTTCCTCTATTTGTCAGCAGCACAAAGCAAGCATGCCTGAAAGTGGTGTTATTGATTTCAATCCTAATTTAACAAATGAAATTAAGCAAAAGTATGCTGAGTTTATAACGACTGAAAGGGAAAAATTAGAACAAAATGAAAGATTAAAGTTTAATTCTGAATTAAATAGGAAAACTAGCCAGGAGATATCAGATTTGGATAAACGAATAAGTAGGTTACAAAAAAATATTGAAGAGCAAAAGGGTATTGAGAATATTCTGAATGCAGAAATTAAAGATTTAATAAAGAGAAGAGAGAAAATAAATATGCTTAATAAGCAATCTAATATTTCTGTAAAAAGCAAGTTGATATCATTAAATTTCGTTTATATATATGGCTAGTATTATTATTGGACTTGACTTTGGAACTTCCCAAACTAAAGTATGTTTATTCAACAAAACAAATGGCATTCGAGAATTCTTAAAATTTGGTAATAATAAATATTTTCTTCCAAGTTTAATTGTGAGGAAAAATGATAATACATTTTCTTATGGTGACGAAAATGTTCCAGGCACAAAATACAGATATTTCAAAATGTCGGCCGCAGAAGACAGTGATTTAATACAAGTTACTAATGAAGATTTAGGTGGGCGTTTGAGAATTGGTATTATCGATGATTATAGAAAGTACTCGACCGATTGTAAAATAAAGCCCGAAATTTTAGTGGTTCTTTATTTAACTTTCATTTACTTATATGTAAAGGAGAAGAAAAGCTCGCAACATGCATTAAGTGTTGGTGGATTGCTTGGAAGATTGGCAGGCAATAATAAGGATTCTGAGAACACCTATTCAATTAATTTGGGAATACCTACAGAATGGAATAACCCTGACCATATTAGGCGTAAAATAAAATTTCAAAGCTTATTACTTAATGCTGTTGAACTTTCGAAGCAATTTGACAACTTAGAAAAATTCCTTTTGGAAGCAGAAGAATCCCTTTTAGAAAGAATATCTGAGATTAATAAAAATTGTTTGCATAGATTAGGAAATAATAATACTATTGAAAGCTCCGAATTAATCAAAACCTGGCTCAAGGAACAAAAGCTATCAGTGTTTCCGGAATCTGCCGCTGGTATTAATTATTTATTGCAAACTAAGCGTTTGGCCAATGGAGCTTACGCAACCCTTGATATTGGTGCAGGAACTACTGATATTGCAATTTTTGAAGTTAATAACAATACTCTCAGTCGTTATTATTGTTCAGAATCTGTCGCAATTGCAGCAAATGATTTTTACAGAGAATATGCGAAATTATATTTTAAAAAGAAAATACAATCGTTTGAAGAAATTAAGGAAATAGAAAACAGAATTTCCAATAAAATTGAAATTGACGATAATTTCATTTATAAGTCCACAATAGCAGTAAGAGGTTATTGTAACTACAAAGGAATAGAGTTTGCTATTAGAAAGACATTTTATCGCAAATACTACATTAATCTGTTTAAAGTTAATCAGGTTAAAGCAACAGGTTCAAAAAACCATTTAAATCAAAAGCCGATAATTGTTTTCGGTGGAGGCGCAAATCTCCATGGATTTAGCAAAGGCCTTTATTGTTTTTTTCAGGAAAGCAACCCGCAAGGCTCTTACGATTGTAGCTTTTCAGCAAAACCTATTACTGATTATATTAACAACGTTGAAATTAGTGACGAAAATGATGAAATTAAAAATTACATTAATTTATTGGTGCTTGCTTTGGGGTTAACCTATGGCGAACAAAATGGGGAATATATTCCTTTTAATATTCCTGCAGTGGATTCAGAAGTTCATAACACAATTGAAAATATTGACAGGTACTTTTATTATGATTTGCAGGCAGCTGTTTATAAGTAAATCTAAATATTTTAACAGCTCGCTTTGTTCGGAATGTATGAAGATGAGTCTACATAAGAGATAGAAGGTAGGAAAAGGTACTATCCTCCCCATCCCATTTTGTATATTCGCTCTTCTCTAAATCTCTCATCTCCAACAATGAACCACCAATCTCACAATAAACTTGTCAGTTTTATCTGGAGTATCGCCGACGACTGCCTCCGGGATGTCTATGTCAGAGGTAAATACCGCGATGTTATCCTGCCGTTTGTAGTGCTCCGGCGCATCGATGCCCTCCTGGAATCTTCTAAAGAGGCTGTCCTGGAAGAGGTCCGCTTTCAGCGTAACGACCTCCAACAGGTGGAACTGGATCCCAAAGGACTACAGGAAGCTTCCGGTTATGTTTTCTACAATACCAGTACCTGGACAATGGAGAAACTGAAGGGTACTGCTACCAATTCCCAGCAAAAACTGATTGCCAATTTTGAGGAATATCTCAATGGCTTCAGCGCCAATATCCAGGAGATCATTGATAAATTCAACCTACGCGCCCAGATCCGGCACATGGCTTCCAAAGATGTGCTGCTGGATGTCCTTGAGAAATTCACTTCCCCCTACATTAACCTGACTCCACATGAAAAAAGAGATCCCGAAGGTCGGCCCATGCCTGCCCTCAGCAACCTGGGTATGGGTTATGTTTTTGAGGAACTGATCCGCAAGTTCAATGAAGAAAACAACGAGGAAGCTGGTGAACATTTCACGCCCAGGGAAGTGATCCAGTTAATGACACACCTGGTGTTTGAACCGCTGAGAGGCAATCTTCCGAATATCATCACCATTTATGACCCGGCTTGCGGAAGCGGAGGTATGCTCACCGAAAGTGAAAACTTCCTGGTGGATGAGGAAGGCTTTCAGTATAACGGCGATGTGTACCTGTATGGTAAAGAAATCAACGACGAAACCTATGCCATCTGTAAGTCTGATATGATGATCAAGGGTAAGAATCCCGGAAATATCCGCGTGGGTTCAACCTTGTCTACCAATGAATTCTCGGAGGAGAAATTTGATTTCATGTTGTCCAACCCGCCTTATGGTAAGTCGTGGGCTTCGGAACAAAAATTCATTAAGGATGGTAAGGAAATTATTGATAGTCGGTTCCTTGTTACCCTGAAGGACTACTGGGGAAATGACCAGGTAGAAGATGCTACACCTCGTTCCTCTGATGGGCAGCTCCTGTTCCTCATGGAGATGGTGGACAAGATGAAGCCAGCCTCAAAAAATAGGATCGGCAGCCGGATCGCTTCTGTTCACAATGGCAGTAGTTTGTTTACCGGGGATGCCGGGGGCGGTGAGAGTAATATCCGTCGATATATCATTGAGAACGATTGGCTGGATGCGATTGTACAATTGCCGAACAACCTGTTTTACAATACTGGCATTACTACCTATATCTGGTTACTGAACAACCATAAACCGGATCATCGCAGGGGTAAAGTGCAATTGATTGATGCCAATAATTTATTCCGAAAGCTGCGCAAAAATCTCGGAAACAAGAATTCCGAATTTGCGCCTGAGCATATCCGGGAGATCGTGCAGGCTTACCTGGATTTTCAATCTGTTCCTTCAGAGGGCTCGCAGTTGGAGGTGAAAGTTTTTGATAATTCCGATTTCGGCTATTACAAGGTGAATATTGAAAGGCCTAAGCGCTTGCGATCACAATTTTCTCAGGAAGCCCTGGAGCCCCTGCGTTTTGAGAAATCCCTGTTCCAACCAATGCAGACCCTGTTCCGGGAATATGGAGAACTGGTGTATGACGGACTAGAAGCTAATGCGGAGGGTATTGCCCGCCTAAATGAACAGGAGGGTTGGGACCTTAATAAAAAACAGTTGCAGCGCCTGCTGGATGCTGAAACCTGGAATAAGCCTTATAACCTGTACCTCGCGGCTACTAAATTGTGGAAGCAAATGGGGGATCGCGTTTATATGGACTTCAATGCTTTTGGTGAGGAACTGGATAAGCAAGCGAAAGCCCTGGATCTTTCTCTTTCAGCGGCGGAGAAAAAGGCCATCCTGAATGCAGTATCGGTCTATGATCCTGCTGCGGAGAAGGTGATTCGTAAAATAGAAAAACTGTCAGGCGATAAGCGGGATCAACTGCTAGATTACCTGGGATGCAAGAAGGCACAACTGCCAGAGTTTGGTTTTTATCCTACCTCCAGGAAGGATGAGTACATTACCTATGAATCTGAAAGTGATCTTCGCGATACGGAACAGATACCTTTGCGGGAATCGATTTACGATTATTTTGTGCGGGAAGTGAAGCCGCATGTGGAAGAGGCCTGGATCAATCTGGATAGTGTGAAAATTGGCTATGAAATCTCGTTTAATAAGTACTTCTACAAACATACGCCCTTGCGTAGCCTGGAAGAAGTAAAGGAGGAGTTGCTGAACCTGGAGAAGCAGGCAGATGGCTTGTTGCACGATATTTTAAATTTTTAAGTGATGGAGCAGGAATCTAATTTGTTGCTATATCAATCGGAGGATGGGAAAATCCGGATCGAAACGCTTTTGGAGGGGGAAACGGTTTGGTTGACGCAGGCCCAGATGGCCGAACTCTTTCAGAAAGACAGGTCTGTGATTACCAAACATATAGCTAACATTTTCGAGGAGGGTGAGCTGGATGCAGATAGCAATGTGCAAATTTTGCACATTGCAAATTCCGACAAGCCGGTTAAGTATTACAATCTGGATGTCATCATTTCGGTGGGCTATCGGGTAAAAAGTCAACAGGGTACCCGTTTCCGGCAATGGGCCACAGCCCGCCTTCGGGAGTACATTGTGAAGGGCTTCACGATGAACGATGAGTTGCTGAAACAGGGAGGCAGGGGCAATTATTTTGAAGAATTATTGGAACGTATCCGGGATATCCGGTCTTCGGAGAAAGTGTTCTGGAGAAAGGTGCTGGACATCTATGCCACGAGTATTGACTATGACCCTAAGTCTGAGTTATCACAGACCTTTTTTAAAACTGTACAGAACAAAATGCATTGGGCCGCGCATGGGCATACAGCCGCGGAAGTTATTTATCAACGTATAGATGCGGAAAAGCCGAACCTGGGACTTACCCATTTCAAGGGAGCTAAACCCATCAGGCAGGAAGTTCAAGCGGCGAAAAACTATCTGACGGAAAAGGAATTGAATCTGTTGAACCGGATGGTAACAGCCTATTTGGAGATGGCTGAATTGCAGGCCCTGAATCGAAAGGCGATGTACATGCAAGACTGGATCAGCCGGTTAGATGATTTTTTACGGATGACGGGCAATGATATATTGGAGCATGCAGGCAGTATCAGTCACGAACAGGCCTTGCAAAAGGCGGCATTGGAATATGACAAATACCGGGAAAAAACAAAGAATGAATTGTCTGCAGTGGAAAAGGATTTTATAAAGTTTATGGATACCACCAGTAAGGCACTGAAAAAGGGAAAGCAATAATGACACAACGATATATAAAATATAAGGATAGTGGCATTGAATGGATCGGGGAGATTCCGGAGCATTGGGAGGTAGGAAGGCTTAGTAGTTGGTTTGATGAAAGACGTCAAAAAGTTTCAGATAAAGATTTTGAACCTCTATCCGTAACAAAGAACGGAATATTCCCACAGCTTGAGAATGCCGCAAAGTCAAATGATGGGGATAATAGAAAACTAGTAAAAAAGGGAGATTTCGTTATTAATAGTCGATCTGATAGAAAAGGTTCTAGCGGCGTATCTCCATTAGATGGCTCTGTCTCACTTATAAATATTGTAATTGCGCCACGTAACATTAGTGGTGCATTTATCAACTATTTATTAAAATCAAATTCTTTCGTTGAGGAATTTTATAAATATGGTCATGGAATAGTTGCTGATTTGTGGACTACGAGATACGATGAGATGAAGTTTATAAAATTGGCAATCCCCCCTCTTCCCGAACAAGAATCCATCGCCCAATTTTTAGATGAAAAATGCGCACGGATCGATGAAGCTGTTCAGATCAAGGAAAAGCAAATCGACTTACTCAAAGAATACCGGCAAATCGCCATCCACCAGGCCGTTACAAAGGGCTTGAATGATCAAGTCAAAATGAAAGACTCCGGTATTGACTGGATTGGGGAAATTCCAGAACATTGGGAGGTGATTCCCTTAAATTACATTGGGTTCACGCAAAATGGAATAAGCAAGGGCGGTGAGTATTTTGGCAAGGGCACTCCATTCATTAGCTATAGTGATGTATATAAGAATGAAACTTTACCCCAACATATAAATGGTTTAGTTGAAGCAACTTCGAATGAAATGTTACAGTATTCCGTCAAAAAAGGTGATGTCTTTTTTACAAGAACCTCAGAAACAGTTGATGAAATAGGACTTTCATCGGTTGCGCTAGAAAATTTTGAAAATGCAACATTTGCTGGTTTTTTAATCCGTTTTCGTTTTACTAAGAATATTTATCTACCGGAGTTTTCAAAGTACTATTTTAGAAGTAAAACTCACCGACCTTTTTTTGTAGGAAAAATGAATCTGGTTATCCGTGCATCTTTAAGCCAAGAACTATTAAAAAAAATGCCGGTCTTAATCCCACCACTCGCCGAGCAAACTCAAATCATCGAACACTTAGAATCCCTTATGGCTAAAACCGATGAGGCCATCCACCTTAAGAAACAACAAATCGAACAACTCAAAAAATATAAAAACACCCTTATTAATGAGGTTGTTACTGGAAAAATTAGAGTGTCATAGAATTACTATTTTATGAAAGGAAAAGCAGTTTTCTCTAAACATGAATCAGAAATGATTATTTCTCTTATAAAGGAAAAGCTGAAATCTGATACAGTTAAACAAAAAGGCATCAGAGCAAAAATTCGAAAATTGGGTTTTTATGCTTCTGATTTTGGATTGCGCGATGGATATACGGTTGATGATTTTATCCGTGCTGTAAAATTGGTTGAAGGAGGGTCACCAACAGCTATCTCTAAGCCTATCTTGAAAAATACTACAAACAAATCCAGCCGCCCGAGAGGTTTAAGTGATGAAGCATATATTATTGATTTGTGTGACGAAATATTAGGTATAAAAGCAAGCCGTCAACATTATTTTGATTTTTTAACCGGTGATACTGGTAGAAAATTACCGGTAGATGCTTTTTATGAAAGACTAAATTTAGTAGTTGAATATTGTGAGAAGCAACATACGGAAGCAGTAGGATTTTTTGATAAAAGGATAACTGCATCAGGTATGTCAAGGGGTGAACAGAGAAAAAAGTATGATGAACGAAGAAGAGTATTACTTCCACAAAACAATATCGTACTTATTGAATTTGACTATTCTGAATTTGGGCATAACAGATCAAAAAGATTACTCCGGAATATTGAAAACGATCAAATAATTATTAAAAGTAAATTGAGCCAATTTATTTAATTTATAGATAATGACGTAGTAACCGGAAAAGTGCGCGTGGCCTAATAAACCTTATCGTATGCCCTCACAGTACAACGAACAAGCCCTCGAATCGCTGATTGAAAAAACCCTCACCGGCAAAAGCCTGGAAGATCTCAAAGCCGAAGGGCTCGATATCCCCACCTTCCAGGAATCGCAGGCGCTCTACCGTACAGGTCATGGTTACTTCACCGGCAACCCTAAAGTTTTTGATAAAAAATACGCCCTCGATACCGATATGTTCTGGGCCTTCCTCCAGGATAGTCAGCCTAAAGAACTCGAAAAACTAAAACGCAGTCCCGATTGGCAACTGAAAATCCTGGAACGCTACGATCGCCTGATTAAAAAATATGGCCTGCTCCGCCTCCTCAAAAAAGGCCTGGAAGTGGATGATGCCCATCTCACACTGTTTTATGAACTGCCTAGTGCCTCCAGCGCCAATAGCATTGTAGAGAATTTTGAGAAGAATCGGTTTTCGGTTACCCGACAACTTTGTTACAACCAGATCAACCCCCTGGAAGAAGTGGATATGGTTTTCTTCATAAATGGGATCCCTGTAGCAACGATGGAACTCAAGAATATCTGGACGGGACAAACGGCTGCGGTTCATGGTATCAGGCAATACATGACTTCACGCAATAGTCACCAGCCTCTCTTTCAGTTTGGTCGCTGCCTGGTGCATTTCACCACGGATACGGATGAAGTGTATATGACCACTAAATTGCAGGGCGATGATACGTTCTTCCTGCCTTTCAATAAGGGGGATAATTTCGGTAAAGGCAATCCTGTAAATCCCAATGGCCATAAATCAGCCTACCTCTGGGAAGAAATTCTTAAGCGAGATAGCCTGGCAAATATTGTCCAGCATTTTGTACTGCTGGAAGGTAAAGACAGTGATCCGCTTCCTAAAAAGTACTTCATCTTCCCTCGGTATCACCAACTCGATGTGGTGAATAAACTGATCTCCGATACCTATTCTAAAGGAGTGGGACAAAGCTACCTGATTCAACATTCAGCCGGTTCGGGGAAATCCAATTCTATTACCTGGACAGCTTTCCGGCTTATTGAAGTAGCTGATAAGTCAGGTGAAAATCTTTTCGATTCAGTGGTGGTAGTCACCGATAGAAAGGTGCTCGACAAACAACTCCGCGATAACATCAGGAGTTTTTCTGAAATGAAGAATATCATCGCCGCTGCTTATACCTCCGATGACCTTAAACTGGCGCTGGAAAATGCGAAACGCATTGTGATTACCACCATCCAGAAATTCCCTTATGTTGTTGATGGTATCAGTGAAATGTCCGACAAACAGTTTGCTGTTATTATTGATGAGGCGCATAGTAGTCAGGGTGGTACAGCAGCTGATAAGATGAACCAGGTGCTTGGTAAAATAGAGACCAATGAAGAAGGCGAAATCGATGCCCAGGATCTGATCCTAAAGGCAATGAATAGCCGCAAGATGCGTAAAAACGCATCCTATTTTGCATTTACAGCAACGCCGAAGAATGCAACACTGGAACGTTTTGGTGTGAAGCAGCCCGATGGTAGTTTTAAACCCTTCCACCTGTATTCGATGAAACAGGCGATCGAGGAAGGTTTTATCCTGGATGTACTGGCGAACTATACTACCTACCGTAGTTATTATCAATTAGAGAAATCTATTGAGGATAATCCGGAGTTCAATACCAAAAAAGCACAACAGGCTCTAAAAGCCTATGTCGAGCGCGATGAACGTACCATCCAGGCAAAGGCTGATATCATGCTGGATCATTTTATCCGGCAGGTGTTTGAAAAAAAGAAGTTGAAAGGCAAAGGCAAGGCCATGGTAGTTACACAAAGTATTGAGTCGGCCATCCGCTACTACCAGGCGTTGCGAAAATTACTACAGGAGAGAGGCAATCCCTTTGCGATCCTGATTGCTTTTTCGGGTAAGAAAATGCTGGCTGGAATTGAATATACAGAAGCTGGCATGAATGGCTTTTCAGATGCTGATACCAAGGACAAATTTGATGAAGACCAGTACCGGATGCTGGTTGTAGCAAATAAATACCTGACTGGTTTCGACCAACCCAAACTCTGCACCATGTATGTAGATAAAAAGTTGCAGGGGGTTATGTGTGTACAGGCTTTGTCGCGGTTGAATCGTTCTGCCCAGAAATTGAATAAGCGCACAGAGGATTTATTTGTGCTGGATTTCTTCAATGAAAGTAGTGAAATCAAAACGTCTTTCGATCCGTTCTACACATCAACTTCTTTGAATGAAGCAACGGATGTGAATGTATTGCACGATTTGAAAGCTGCCCTGGATGATTCCGGTATTTATGAGCAGGCCGAGGTGGATGAGCTGAATGAGCATTTTTTCAAAAAACTACCGGCAACTGAGCTGAGTAAAATAATAGATGTGGCAGCGGAAAGATTTAATGCTAAGCTGGGGATGGGAGAGGAGGAGAAGGCCGATCTCAAAATCAAGGCCAAACATTTTGTAAAAGTATATGGACAGGTTGCGGCTATTCTGGAATTTGAAAATATCAAATGGGAGAAGCTATTCTGGTTCCTGAAATTCCTGATACCCAAGATGGTCATCAAAGACAAGGAAAAGGATGCCCTGGACGGACTATTAAATTCCGTGGATCTTTCCACCTATGGGTTGGAGCGCGTGCATCTGAATGAAAAGATTGTACTGGATCCGGCGGAATCGGCTCTCGAGGGAGTGAATTCCAATCCCCGTAGTGCCCATCCGGATGATGAAAAAGCGGAACTGGAGAAAATCATTTCCGATTTCAATGAGAAGTGGTTTTCCAACTGGAATGCCACCCCAGATGATAAGCGCCAGTTGTATTACACGTTTACCGAGCGCATCCAGAGCCACCCGGATTATGAGTCTAAGTATGTCAATAACCCTGATTCCTACACCCGTGATCTGGCTTATAAGAAGATCTTCGACGATGTAGCCCTCTCGTTGCGAAAGCTGCACCTGGAGTTCTCCAAACAGCTCATGGACGAACATTTTAAGCAGGATTTCCGGGCCAGTACGCAGCGGTTTTTGAGGTAGGGGAGCCTAGCTTGTTTTTTATTATTAATTTTCAGACTGGATGAAGAGCAATAATAATAGTAAAGCGGAAAGTTACAACAGCGAGCTGTTGGATGAAATGCTTCAGCAAATCACGCCCGAAGAACAATTCCAAATAGATCAAAAGATGTTGCGGGCAGCTACCATTTACGATGAAATGAAAGCAAATGGCTGGGATGAAATTACATTAGCACAGAAAATGGGAGTTCACCCATCAGAAATTGCAAAGTTGCTTAGTGGAACCTAAATCACCCAGCATACCTGATTTGTCATGCTGGGTGTAGAAATTTCTCACCTTGCTTCCGAACTTCCTTTAGAAGTTATATACTCCTCCCAGACCTTAACATATGCCATAAAACCTTCTACGAAATCATCAACTATGCTGTCCATATTAACCGAGAATTCATAGTTCAACTGATCGTCATCGAAATTTAAGCCTTTCCCCATTACATCAAAATATACCCAGTTAAACCATCTGTCATCAATTCCTTTGGTTCTGATAGTGGATTGAAAATGACGTTGAATATCTTCAGTGATGGAGATATATTCGTTTGGATATATAATTGTTCCATTTGGGTTCTCTTTAGACGAATAGATCACCAAACCATAGTATAGTCTTTTCCAATCATGTTCAATTTCAATTGCAATGCTTGTATGATCGTTTATCTTTAATTCAAGCTTGGGATTAATAATGTAAAGTCCTCGATATTCCTGGTTCCATATTTCCGATACTTTATCAGTTAAGTAGGGTTTCAATTCAACTATTCCTCGTTCCTGTAATTTTTTATGAATCTGATGGAAGAATTCAGTTCTCAAACTATTTCTAACTGGAACTAATGCAGCGCTTATGTCCTGAAGATACTTTAAGACGATGCCATTCTCTTTTTTTAATAGTATTTTCTGAATTTCCTGGTTCATCTGAATAGTTTTTATGTTTAATATATTTGTTTGTAATGTCATCAGATAGTTGGAAATGCCAGCTATCACATTCGGATATCTCCAGCTTTCCTTTATACACATCTCCAGCCAATTCGTAATGTTATGCCTATAAGAAATGGGAGTATAGATAGCCTCCATGCTACTATGAGAATTCCTTCCTTCTGGTGTTAGATACAAGAGTATAAATGGTTTATTTTGACTGTTGAGATAATTATAATACCGTTTTATTTGATCCGGCTGATCTGAACTTTGGATTTTATTCTCAATGCCAATCAAAAAATTCGGAAACTCAATTAAAATATCAACCACACCATAATCTTCAGTCTCTGCTGATTTTCCGATTCGGAATTCTCTCTTTACGGATGCATTGCCCACTTCTTTTATTGCATCTTCTATATCGTTTTTAATATCCGGTATTTCAGATAACATCTGTAAAAAAGACTTTAGAAACATATGACCACAATCGTGACTATCCTTTGGGTTCAGTAAATAGTAAATCACTTTGGAATGCAACTCCTCCCGATGATGTTTTGTTAGGCAGGATAAAATATTGAACCGTTCCTTGGTTACGACACGTCTTTCATTTTCCCGTATTACCACTTCATCAATGGCATGACCAACAGTTGTCAGGATGGATGACAGCTTTTCCAGGCCAGTTGCGCTTGCTGTAGATACTTGCATGATTAGTTTTTACTCGCTTTTATTATAAGGTCTCAAGATCACACTTTAGTTTGCAACCTATCTGCAAACCCTCCCTGAAAATAGGCTGCAGACTTCCTGCCTAGTTTTGCCTTATACCTTCCCCACCATGCATTCATCCACCTCCCTCCTTCAACAAGCCCAATTGATTGCTGATCTTTCAGAAGGGCATTCGCTTCCGCAAGCCATACAGGAACTGAAAAATGAACCTGCCCTCCAGGCTATGATTGATTTTTTCGGTTGTGCCGCACCGCAAGAAGCTATCCTGCTGGCCTGGGCTGTCGCCCGGGGTATCCGGGTATCCGATTTCATCCTGCTGGATCTTATTGAAGATTTCGGAAAAGACCTGAACCAGGTGGAGCTGATCCTGCGCAGTTTACAGGCACTCTGCCAGATGAATCTCATGGAGGCTGATGTAGACCCCGCTGATAACAGCTTCCTGCTCGCCAAATTCAAGCTCCCCACCCAGGTCCTGCTGGCTGCACTACACCAAAATGCAGGTTTACTCCTGCCTGTAAAATTGGCCCGTTTTCAATCCTACCTGCAGTTCGCCTTTCAATTGATCGCGCTGGTGAAAGCCGACAAACTGAATGCTGCTAATTTTCACAAATCCTTACTTCAGGCAGAAAACCACAACACACACCTGCCTACCATTCAACACCTCGTGCAACTGATCCCCGACTTTCAGCAACGACTTATCCTGCTCGTTTTGCTGGAGCATTCTATTCAGCAGGACCACAAATGGATCGACCTTACCGATGTTTTAAAATACTGCGCTCCTAACATGCTGGAGGCCTATGAATCACTGTGCCGCTTTCGAACCGGACAATGGCAGCTCTTCCTGGAGGGTTTCATCCAGCCCTATAGTCCAGATATAGCCGATGAACAACACGTTAAGCTTACTGCTTACGCGTTTCAGGTATTGCTTCCTGAAATCCCGGTTCCCGCTGCTTTCCAATCCAGCTTGCTGCGGGTCATCCAACCGGATGCCATTACACCCGAAGCCCTGTTCTTTGAACCTGCCCAACAGGAACAATTGGGTCTGATCGGCAGCGTTTTTCAACAGGATCAACTTGCTTCCCTGCAGGCTGCCCTCAAAAGCAATGGGCTGCAACCTGGCATTTCTATCCTCCTGCATGGACAACCAGGTACCGGTAAAACGGCTTCTGTGCTGCAATGGGCCCAACGCTCAGGTCGTACGGTTTTGCAGGTAGAGATTTCCCAGATCCGCAGCAAATGGCTGGGTGATTCTGAAAAAAACATGCGACGTGTTTTCTCCGACTACGATAGAGCCTGCCGTGAGTATACGCAGCTTCCGGTTTTGCTTTTCAATGAAGCCGATGCACTTTTTGGTCGCCGGCTACAGGCAGAAAGATCCGTTGACCAGGTGCAAAACAACCTGCAGAATATTCTGCTGCAGGCCTTGGAAGATTTCAAGGGCATCCTGGTTGCTACCACCAACCTGCCGAAACAACTCGATCCCGCTTTTGACCGGCGCTTCCTCTATAAGCTCTATTTTGATAAACCTACCCAGGCTGCCCGCATGCAAATCTGGAAAGCAGCATTCCCTGCTGTGAATCACCAAATCCTCCTAGAGCTGGATCAGCAATACGCCCTTACGGGTGGACAAATTCGAAATATCCAGAGAAAGTTCACCATCCAGCAGGTTGTTGGTAATAAACAACCGGATGTGGATTGCTTACACCAATGGGCAGCCGAAGAACTCTATCGCGAACGTTCCGACCGGCCGGCTGTCATCGGCTTTCAGGCCTATCGCCAATGCAGCTGAAGCATTTTTAACCGGATAAATAATGTAATATGTATATTCTGATTGTGATGATCTTCACCGCAGCCTGTATGTTTGCCTATGCCCAGTTGCACGACTGGATAAACGAAGGTGTTGCTGGTATTGAAAAGCCCTGGTTGAGGCATACCATTGCTATCCTCCTGAAACTAATCGCGATCCTTACTGCCATTACGATCTGGATCTTCACGGTCCTGTTTATTGTAATGTTTGAAAGTGCCAGAGAAAAAAACAAATGATGATCCTTACTATAAAAAAAGCCATGGTCAGGTATTTGTCCTGCCATGGCTTTTTGTGGTTTCAGAAAGAAGACTTAATAGCCTTCAGCAGCTATGATAGCACCTGTGGTAATGACGGCCGCAGCTCCAATTCCAGCTAATACCGCCGCGCCTTTTCTTTTCTTCTTTACAGGAACCGGATCCACAATCAACGGCTTTTGCAGTATACCGGCTTTAATCAGCGCAGTATCTGCCAATTGAAGCTTTCGGAAATTCTTATAGGAAGCAGGCCAGCCGGTAACGCTTACGGTCACACGACTTCCTTCAGTTTCAATTTGGTATGATGGTTCAATCAGCACATCTGCATTGGCAGCTTTCAATGCCGCGGCAATTGCTTCAACTTTTAGTAAATCAAGTGATGTGCTGGTAGTTCCGGTCTTGCTTCCGGAAGTTTTAGTTTCACGGATATCGAGATCCGCGACTACTGGAAAATGCAGTACCCCGCCACCATAAATATCCATGGTTTTGGCTGTGCTGGTTTTTTGCATACTGCTACAGGAATAAAGCACAATACTGGAAGCTACAATTGCAACTAATTTTTTCATCTTGGTTCAGGAGGGGTTTTAGTACTCCGGATTGCAAGTGTAGTGAGATTGTGTGCAGTGTATCTGCAAGGGGATAAAGATCACCAATCACCACGCTTTCGGGAATAATTTCGACGGTTTCGGGAATATTTTCAGTTGCTGTTTTTTTTCAAAAACTTGTTGCAACTTTCTGTGGCAAAACATCCCAGATATCACCAAACCGCTTTGTATGAAAAGCAAATTCCTGTCTTTCCAAAATGGCACCACCTTCTACAAAATCCCAATGGATGATATCCTTTTCATCCAGGTAAAGGACGATTTCTGTTCAATTATAACCAGCTCTTATTCCTGTTGGATGAAAATTACGATGCAACACCTCCTTGAACTACTACCGGAGAAGCAGTTCTATCGGGTGCACCGCTTTTATACGGTTAACCTTAACCTGGTGACCGGCGTTGGGAAAAACTTTCTGCTGGTGCAGGATCAACGAATTCCTGTTAGCAGGGCACTATCCCCTGCCTTTAATGAACAGTTTATAAAGTCCTGCAATTAGCTTCCTGAACGCTTCACGAACGGTTCACTGATGCTTCCCGAACGTTGAAACAACAGTCAAACAACGATCAAAATTCGGTTCCTGATGACTGACTGGATAGATAAAAGTGCCCGAATGGATGGTGAAAGTATGCCGAATGGTATTGATAATATACTCTCTAGATTAATTTCTCTCTTAACCTGTCGTACAACCTTAACGCCGGTTCTTTTATAAATATATACAAGTTATGCAGCATAAAAAGGCTACACGCAGTTAAACCGAACTGAAGCCCGGAAATTTCTTTACTGGCGAGGTATAAAAAGACTATGCTTAGCCATAAAAACAACAAGCCAGCAATATGAAGCCGCTTTTTCAATTTTACAGGTTTTGTAAAACCTGCACTTAGCAATGTAAGCTGACCAACAAAACTGCTCACCCCCATCAGTACCAGATACCTATGATTTTCTTCGGGAAGTACTATCAGCATTACTTCCAATAAACCAATAGTTGCAAGTCCATGGCCCATTCCAAATGGAATCAGTGCATGAAATAATATTCCTGATAGAATGCTTGTAGATGTGCTTGTCATGGGAGTAGGTTGGTGATCTGATCTTTATATTGGCTTGAATAAATCATCCATCAAAACTTCGCTGTGAACCAGATTGTCATAATGGTCATTCTTTTTTACCCCAAAAGTTGTTATCATCGTTAGAAAGATCGACTTCTTAGTTTTCGTTTTTTCTTTAAACACCCGCTCTTTATTTTGAAGTTCAACAGCATATCTTTTATCAATAATAAAAATATCTGATGAAAATTTTATTTCGCAAAGATTTATAACACGATCCTTCCTGTCCAGCAGCAGGTCAATTTGTACACCATCTTCTCCCTTCTTAGCATTGTATCTCCAGGTGGAAGTTTCCGTGTAGGCTTTAATTTGTAAGGCTTCAATGATTTCCTTACTATGTTTTAGACAGATTACTTCAAATGCATAACCAGCCCAGGACTTATATGGTGCACCTTCCGCAATTTTTTCCCAGGTTCCAGGTCCAACTGCACGTGTTTGTTCCACAAATCGGAGATAAAACAGACTATATTCATCTGTTAGCTTAAAAAGACTGTCTCTTGATGTTTTTTCAAATGGAATATAATGTGTTATAAATCCCGACTGTTCCAGTTCCTCCAATAATCTTGTGGTGCCCCCGCCCTCTGTAAGCTTACAAGCGGCAATTAATTCTGCCCTGATCAATCCAACTCCTTTTTTAGCCAGCGCCCGAACAATATTTTCATGGTTGGAAGCATTCGAAAATAAAGATTGATACAAATTTTTGAACTCTATTTTGAACATTGAATTTTTATCAAAAAACAAGCGATCTATTGCTTGTTGAACACTTTCTCCCTTCTGAATCTGTTTTAAATAATGGGGCACCCCACCTATCGCCATGTATAATTGCAGAAGCTGGTAGTTGTCTAATTTTACACCCCGGTGTTTTAAATACAAGCTGCTTTCGTAAAGTGTAAACGGTAGCAGATGTATTGGGGATCTTGTTATTCGATTGTGAAGTCCCCCTTTACTATTAATAATTTTTTCAATCATCCAGGAAGCTGCAGATCCGCAAAGGACAACTTTTAGTAAAGGTTGCCGGGAGGCCCAACTGTTCCACCAGTGTTCAAATGTTGATAAAAATCCAGATTTGGGTGTGTGGATCCATGGAAATTCGTCTATTAGAATAACCACAGGCTCCTTGTCCATTTTTTCCTTCAATAAACTGGATAAATAGGAAAATGCCTGATCCCAGTTGGATGGTTTAGCAAGGGGGATTTCAGATTTTTTCGCTTGTTGCAAAGCTTTACTGAAATTCTCCAACTGTTGGGATAAATTGGCTCCGTATAAACCGGTTAATTCAAATACCAGTTCCTTCTCAAAGTAATTGCGTATTAGATAGGTCTTACCGATTCTACGTCTACCATAAATAACAAGTAACTCCGCCTCCTTTGAATGAAGCGCTGCTTTAAGTAGCTTCTGCTCTTCTTTTCTACCGATAATTACTTCTGCCATTAGTTACGGACAACTATAACTTTCTATACTTGTCCGTAAATATACCACAAAAAACATAGTTACGGACAAATATAACTTCCTATACTTGTCCGTAACTGTGTTTCCTACACCCCAAACTGCTTCAAATGATGTTTCGCGTGCTTGTGTAATAACTGCACCTGGCCCTCATAGTTCAGCGGACCAAAGAATGGATTCACAATCTCCCGCTCAGGATTCTCCGCAAAGGCCTGCTGAAAGGTTTCCAGGGCCCGCGTTAGTTCCCCAATTGCAATCTCCATGTTAGGATACCGCACTGGTGCAGGGGTTTCCCCCATAAGAGGATTCTTGAAATTCTGAGGGAAGGCATCCTCGCTGAACAGGAAGGCTACCATTTGGGGTAACCGCTTCTCTGGAGTTAACAATTTCACAGGTATCTTGCCCGCAGCTACCAACACCGCATCTGTCATGTGCTCCACCATCTGCTGCACATTCATCTGGCCCCAGGCAGGTGGGGTAGAGGGGTCTAGTTCTGTGAGTAGACGGGGGAAGTCTTCCAGGAGGAAGCTGAGCTTGGCTTCCATCCTAAGCCGCTTTGCGCTTTTCGATTTCGGCGCAGAGGGCATCAAAGATATCATCCACAGTTCCCTCGCCTTTCACCTCCACTACTTTGCCGAACTGGCGGTAATGATCAGCTACTGCCGATGTCTTCTTATGATATTCTGTAATCCGCGCACGGATAATGCTTTCATTCACGTCATCTGTCCGGCCACTGGTCAACCCGCGGTTCAGCAATCGCTTCACCAGCTCTTCTTCTGTCACTTCAAGGGCTAACACCACATTGATGGCTTCCCCACGCTGCTCCAGCAACTCATCCAGGGCAACTGACTGCGCCTGGGTACGCGGAAATCCATCAAACAGGAATCCTTTGGCCTCCGGGTTGTTGTCCAATGCCGACCGGATCATGCCGATCACCACTGCATCCGGTACCAACTCCCCGCGATCCATGAATCCCTTCGCCTCCAAACCCAATGTGGTCTGGTTCGCGATCTCGGATCTCAATAAATCACCGGTGGACAGATGTTTTAAACCATAACGGGCGATCAGTCTTTCTGACTGCGTACCCTTCCCACTGCCGGGAGGACCAAATAGAATTAAATTGAACATGTTGTTAAAAAACTCAGATGAATGTCAAATTTAAGGGTTGCACACTAAAAATTGTCCATTAAAACCGGATTAAGCTTGAATTTTGTCAACCTGCTGACAATCCAAACGAACCAGCCACCCGTAGCTTTGTTATATCAATATGCGAACTATGTATCTTAAATTCCTGTTGCTTGGCTGCCTGATCAGCTTCCAGTATTGCAGCTTTTCGCAAGCCAAAAAAGAAACCTCTTCACAAAAAATATCTACCATGGATAGCTCCAAAAATCCTGTCTACTCCCGCAATGCCACTGATAAAGTGAACCTCAGCGAGGAGGAATGGAAGAAAATCCTGCCCGCCGATGTCTTTTATATCGCCCGTCAAAAGGGTACCGAAAGACCTTTTACCAGTCCGTTTGAACACTCCAAAGAGGTAGGTACCTACCACTGCGCCGCCTGTGG
>VFQN01000888.1_pt1 | contig 53503 bp, 63 predicted proteins | sample 3512371 | NCBI WGS metagenome assembly VFQN01 (sample SAMN10412370, study PRJNA504923) | tailings metagenome | isolation source: Replicate 2 from Balatoc abandoned mine | place: Philippines: Itogon, Benguet | collected 2017-08-28
ATACCCCTTTCCAGCCCCGTTTTCTTTTATCAGATTCGATAAAATCCTCTGATTTCGGCGCCGCTGCGCGGCCTGAAAGCGGTGGTATTCTGTGAAAATAAAATAAGATACCAGCCCTGCTGACCACCACACGACCCCCCGGGCCAAAGGCAGGGAAAGAGTGCGTTGCAGGCACCGCGTTCGGACCCCGAGGGGCACAAGCACAGCAAATACGGCCTCGGCTTCACCTGCACGGGCCCCTTCACTCTCTCCCCTCCCCTTGCGCCCCCGCCCCTCCTCCCCCCGCCCCCTCACTCTCCCCCTTCCTCTGCCCCGCCCGTCGCGCTCTCCCCGCCTCGCCTCACCGCCGCCACCAGCACCGCCGACACCATCATCGTCCGCCGACAAATATCCCTCGATCGGGCGCCAAGACGTCAACATAGCGCCTCCATGACGCCTTTCCACAGAAAACAATAGAGCCTCCAGACAGTGTTCCGGTCTTATTTGACGAAAAATTCTGACCGCTCATAATTTTGGCGCCTTCGGGTCTGGAAATTCTGACAATCGTACATTTTTCAGGATTTCTGGGCAAATCCTGGGCAAAAACCCTCTTGAAAATTCTGATTCGGTCAGGATTCTGCCCAAAACAAATCCTGACAGGCAGCCAAAATGGCCGCCGAAATTATGATAATCCTGAAGACCGGGATACTGCCTCCAGAATAACCTGGAATAACAACGGCAGGTTATGTTGCTAGATACACTGCCGTGCTATGCAGCCATGGTCCTTGCGTGATGCTGATGACGCCCTGATCCAGCCTGCGCATGCCCCGAGTCTTGTGCCAAAAAGTCCGGACCAACCCTGGATCAACGCTTCATGGCTCTCCGCAAGGGTCCCTGCTGCTGCTTGCTGTTGCAATGCTTCTTCTTCTTGCTGTCCAGAGGGTTTGGTGGGGGCTGGAGGCGGGGCTTCCAGGGAGGCTGCGTCAGCTGGAGAGAGCGGAGACACCAGGCACACCATCGCCCTCCGTCACGCAGGACTCGTCCTTGCCCACGGTGATACCGCCTAGGCTAAGCAGTGCGCAGCCGACAGCCCTCAAAAGGCAGAACGAAACACCAAAATCGGTACAGCAGAAAGCAAAAACCATGGTTTTCAACCAACTTGCGAACGCTACAATCGGATACACTATGTGCAACCAACGTAAGCGTACCGTACATTGCGTCGTGCAGTCTTAAATCAACCAGCAACAATCAGGAGCCATCGATGCTTGGCCAGCGGAGTCTCAGGTGTTGGTGCAACGTGCGCATGGAGGTATATCAAACCAACCATGCCAACACAACGGATCGCGCCAAGCCATCATCGATACTAGTAACCGTCACAATATCCTGGCAATTAAGTACTGCTAACAATGCCAGCTGAAGCCTGCTTGGATGGCACGTGCGCATGCAGGTGCATCCGACCATCTGTCAACTTGTGCGTACAACGACCCCTGCACGCTCCATGTGCCACTTATGTAGCCGGTCCTACATCATTACAGCTGCAGCAAAGCAAGCGAACAACGGGATACTACCCTAACGTATTGGCTGGTGCGCTTTTGTGGCACCCTTCCGCGTCGAACTGCCGCCAATAAGCTCAGTGTGTAGGGCGCTATGCGCTCCGTACTGCGCGGTGCATGGCAGCGCGGTCTTGCCTTGTGGCTTTCAGCACCGTAGTGCGTGCGGCAGCTGCCCACAGCCACATGTCAAAGAGTTGGACTAGCCCAGGGTGGCCGTACGTCACGCCACCCGCACCTGCATACCGGCCACTTGCTGACTCGCAACATACATACAGGAGCATGCAGCACACAACACATAAGCACCAAACGCACACCTGCCATGCTCCCGAACGCCGTACGTTGACTAAACCTGCCTGCAGCAACAGCGCCAGTTGCGCCTGTCCTGTCGTGCATCTACCTAGCCTGCCTGCACTGCGTCTCCTCCGTGCTGCACAACCGAACGCCTGCAGCCGCCCAATCACGCCTACCGCCGTCACCCTTGCCGCCGCCTCAGCCCCGCCCCGCTCCCGCCCCCGCCTCAGCCCCGCCCCGCTCCCGCCCCAGTTGCCCCCGCCCCGCACTCCACCTTGTGCCCCTCCACCCAGTCCGCCTTCTGGCACTCCGCGCTGCAGTACCCCACCGCCCGGCACCGCCCGCACAGCAGCAGCTGCACCCCCGCCTCCGACGCACCCGACACGCCGCAGCAGATCGGGTTGGCACACCTCCCAAACCCCACATCCACACACGGGCCCGGCAGCTGAGGCAGCTCGCCACACAGCCTCTCCCTCACCTCCCGCCATATCTCATGCAGCCCCTCCGCCTGCTCCCTCGTTACCCCGCCACTCACCCTGCTGCCTAGCCGCACGCGCGCCATGTCAAGGTGCGCCAACATGTCAAGGCACGCCACCAGCCGCCCTCGCCCTTGTTGCAGCATCAGCCCCCTGACCGCCTCGTCCCAAGGCAGTCCCGGACCCCAGCCCGCCGGTACCACCTGCCCCTGCCCCTGCCCCTGCCCCTGCCCCGCACGCCGGCGGGCCCGACGGCCCCCGCGCAAAGTACCCGTCGCCGCCGCCAGCGCCGCCCCTTCCCGCTCCCGCTCCCTCCTGGTGAGCACGTTGAGCCCCAGGTACTTGGCCACCTCCTCCATGTCCGTCACCGGCAGAACCTCCAGCACGTCCAGCGCAGCAGGCAGCACCTCCTCCACCGCGGCACGCAGCGCCTGCTGCTGCTGCTCCTCCCCTCCTCCTCCTTCTCCACCGCCACTACCACCATCCACACTCACCGCCGCCGTGAGCACTGCCGCCACCTGCAGCGCTGCCTGCAGGTCCCACACCAGCAGCCGCCTCCACGTCAGGGGATCCCGTGACGACACAGGCTCCGGCGGAGGCAGCAGCGGCTGCGGGAAGGTGTACGGAAGCGCCTGCCGCGCGACCAGCCTAAGCCACGCCCACGCGACACGGAGCTCCCCGTGGGGCACCATGCTGGCCAGCGGAACAGGCTCAATGCGCTCAACCCCGAGCGGCTGAGCCGCGCTGAGCTTGCTGAAGGAGTGGCGGTACACCAGCAGCGATGGCAGCCAGTGTACGGCAGCTAGCACGGCCATGCGTTGCAGCTGCTGCTGCTGGGGGCTGCCCGGGGCTGGGCAGCCGCCGTGCGACACCACCTGCTCCCAACTGGGACCGGATCCCAGCGGCCCGGTCGCCCAGAACGCGTGCTTGCTGCTGCTGCTGTTGTTGCTGCTGCTGCCTCCGCCGGCTGCCCCCTCCTCCCCCACCACCTCGCCCCGCAGCGCCCTGTTGAGCTCCATGCCACGAAGGCGCTGCTGCAGCGGCGACGCCCCCTGCAACACCGACGTCCCTTGCTGCTGCTCCTGCACCTCCTCCTCCCCGCCCTCGTGCCCCTGCTGCTGCTGCTCCCCCTGCGCCCCGCCCTCCAGACCCTGCCCCGGCCCCAGCTGCTCCTTTGCCGCCCCAGGGCCCATCACCTGCGGCCCCAGCTGCTCCAACAGGGCCATCAGCTGCTGCCGCACCAAGCCCCGCACATCGCCCGGCGGCCGGCCCTCGGACCCTCCTGCCCCCGCGGCCACGCCCCCCTGCGCTTCAACGTCCGTTTGGGAGGACGCCAGGCGGGCCGCCTTGCCCAGCGTCAGCACCAGAGACGCCACCTGCAGGCAAGACCGGCAGCAAGAGGCGCGGCGGCAAAAAAGATGTAGGTCGGGAGCTTACCGGACCGTACAAGTTCACCGGAGGGTGCAGTAAGCGTGGTACAAAGGGTGGATGCGCGCTAGCTTTCGCTTAGGCGCCATGCAACGTGCATCATGGATGCTTTGCGGCACGGCTCCTTGCGCACGGCGTAGAAGCTGACTTGGCTCCTCATGTCAACACGGAACGGAAGGAAAGGCCAAGCCGGTGCTCAACTCGCCGTCCAGACAAACCAACCGCCCAACCGTCCAACCTTTCAATCGCCCAACTGCCCCACCGCCCCACCTGCCGCGGGTCGCCGTGCGCCAGCATTGCGGGCCAGCAGCCGTGGCGGCGCAGGGCCGTGTCAATGGCACGTGCCTGGGGCACCAGGCCGGTCACGTCCCGTGCAGACATGAGCATGTGGCGCAGCTCGCACTCCAGGGAGGGCAACAGGCCCGCAGCCAGGGCGCATGACAGGGTGTGGCAGGGCCCCGGTGGTGGTGAAGGTATGGACGTGGATGTGGGCGTGGGTAGGGTGGGGCCCGGACCGGCGCCTGCGTGTGGGTTGGGGTTGGGAAGGGGCGCGGTGGCAGCGATTGGTTGGCAGGTGCGCGCGGCTGGGTGCGAGGGCAAAATATGCAGCGCCAACTTGTCTTTATCCCGGGTTGCGCGAGTGCAACAAAAGGCTCGTTGTGAAGCAAGGGTACAAATTGCAGGCGGTCCACTATTGCGGCGGTGCAGCTCGCAGCCAGGCACCCACTCGGAGGAAGAGGAGGCACGCTTTGCTTCACGCAGCTTGGCCCTGCCTCTGCCCCACTGCCGCCGCCGCCGCTGCCGCCGCTGCCGCTGGCCCCGTCCCCGCCGCCCAGCCAGCCCCCGCCACCAACGACCGCTGCCGTGCCCGCGCCTGCACCGCCGCCCTCCTGCCCCGGCAGGCCGCCTCGCCCCTCCCCTGGCTGCTGCTCTGTCGGGGCCCGCAGATGCGCTGTGGTCGCCAGCAGCTGCCCCACCACTAGGTAAATGGACTTGTTGAATATGTGCCTGAGGGGGTTGGGGGCGCACGCCAGCTGCTTGACCACCGTGCGCCACGCCGCCGGCAGGCGCCGCGCTGCGGCGGCGGGCGGCAGCCGTGCCAGGCACTCCGCCAGCGCCAGGAGCCCGGCCTCGAGGCTGGGTCTTGCCTCAAGCGCACTAAAGCGGATGTCGGGCTCGTCCGAATTGTCCAGGATCCTCCAGAACTCCTCGAACAGGCCCAGCAGCATGCGGTACATGTGTGCCGTACGGTACGGCAGCGTGTAAGTAGTGGCGGCGGCGGCGGCGGCGGCAGCGGAGGTGGTGGGAGCGGTGAACATGAGCCCGTCCGTGGCGGTGGCCGAAGTTGAGCTCGAGGCGCCGTCTGCAGACACTGGGTGCGCCTGTGCAGCTGGCAACGGCGACGGCGGTGGCGGCGGTACGGCGTTGGTGGTACGGCACAGCGATCGCGGCGGCTGCAGCGCCCGGGACCTCAGCGCGGCGGACCACGACTCGGCCGCAGCCTGCAGGACCTGATACAGCTCCCGCATGTCCTTTAGTTTGGCCTGGTAGCCCTGGGCGGCTGTGTCCGGTCCTCTGCAGCCGCGAAGCAGCGGCACACGCACGTCGCCATAGGTGCCATCCCAGTAGCTGCCCTTCAGCCCCGCCTCCGTTGGCAGGCCCACCGCCGCCCAGCCCAGAAAGTACTGCACCGCGGGGTGCAGCAGGACGGGTAGCAGCTGGGGGTGCGGATCTGCCGGCGCTGTGTACAGCATGCGCCCGTGCGCGACCTCCACCCATGGGCGCGAGCCCGCTGCGCCCCGGGCAAAGTGAGCCAGGAAGGCCATGAGGTCGTTGGCTGCCCCTGCCAAAAGCGATCGCAGGTCGACCAATCGGCACGGGCCTTGGGGGTCCCACTGCGGGACGGCCGCGTCATGGATGCTGTGGAAGCTCCCGAAGTCGACCTCCAAGCCCGGAAGCCACTCCGTCAACGTCATGAAGAAGGAGCACAGGTGCTGTATTGCGTTGGAGGCTGCGAAGGCTGCGTCTCGCGCCTGCCGCAAGGCAGGAACGTGCTCATCATCGATGTTCCCACCGATACTCCAGACGGCCCTTGCGAGCCTGACGTCGTGCTCCACGCTTATAATGGAAATGCGCAGCAGACTAATCTGCTCTGATGAGATTTGGTCCTTGCTGGCAGCAGCCGCGCGCTTCCGCAGGGTGTCCAAGCGCCGGGCCAAGCAGCCGAGCGCATCCGAGCGCACAAACGCCAGCGCAAAACGCACGTACTGGTGCCGTAGTGCCTCGGCATCGTCCAGCGACGTGCCGCGACACAGCAGATGCTCGAACACGCATCGTAGCCTGATGTGCAAGCTGGTGCGCAGCTGGACGGTCTCGGTGCAGTTGGTGAGCGATGGTCTTCTCAAGGTCCAGCGGTCCAGCCACGCAAAAGCCGGCAGAAGGACCTCGTATAGACTGTGCTCGCCTAAGGCGAAACGCGCAGCGTTCTCGGTGTCCCCTGTCCCAAGCAGGCGGGCTATCTCCTCCAAGTCACTGCGAGCTCCCTTTAGTGTCTTCGGGCTAATTCTCGTGGGCAGTTGCTCCGCGTTAATCCTTGCCCCGGTCGCAAAAGGTAGGAGTGAGACACTAACGGCGGAGAACCGCTCCTGCAGGCTCTGGCCTTGCGGCGATGCTAAAAATTGCCTAAACTTATAAGTGCTTTCCCGGCTCATGATGCTACCTAGCTACTTCATGCACATTGTGTTGCAAATTACTGCTCATCATCGTTCCTTCATGTGCCAGTATTTGGCCCACGTCACCGGCCGCCACAACCAACCCCGCCGTACACCACCCCAGAGACAAACCCTGCCCTCGCACAGTTGTGGTCAGCCCTCGCACAGTTTAGGTCAGTTGACTGCTACCTTGTGCAGGTCATCATGTTTTTCCGCAGGGCTCTACTGTTTACTGATGCTGGCCAAGGCGCTGCAGCAGATACGCTTGCGTCATGCCAGCTGCTGCCAAGCCTCATAGACCCATAAGAGCGTAGACCGTACTCCCCGGCCCTGAAATGTCCCGTGCCCTCCTCATCCTCGCCAACATCAAGTACATCCCCTCCACCTCCTGCACCTACGGCCACCGCTCCACCCGCGCGGGCCCCTACAGCCTCTCCCCTCCCCTCGTGCCTTCTCCTCCCCCCGCCAAGCTGCAGTCCCAGCTCAAAACCCTAATCGAGACCAAACTTACAGCCGCTCCCGCCCCCGCCCCGCACTCCGCCTTGTGCCCCGCCGCCCAGTCCGCCTTCTGGCACTCCGCGCTGCAGTACCCCACCGCCCGGCACCGCCCGCACAGCAGCAGCTGCACCCTCGCCTCCGACGCACCCGCCACGCAGCAGCAGACCGGGTTGGCGCACCTCGCAAACCCCACATCCACGTCCGGCCCGGGAAGCTGTGGCACCTCGCCACACAGCCTTGCGCTCGCCTTCCGCCAAATCGCTCGAGACGCTGCCTGGTCCTCCCTCATCACCCCACCATCCACCACGCCATCCATGATCCGAGCCGCACTCTCCCCTGCCGCAAAAAGCATCAGCCCCCTGACCGCCTCGTCCCAAGGCAGTCCCGGACCCCAGCCTCCCGGAACCACCTGCCGCTGCCCCTGTCCCTCACGCCTGCGGGCCCCGCGGGCCCCGCGCAGTGGACCCGCCGCCGCCGCCGCCGTCGCCGTCGCCGCCCCTTCCCGCTCCCCCGCCCTTCTCGTGCGCGCGTTGACCCCCAAGCACCGGATCACCTCTGGCATCTCTGCCGCCACAAATGCCTCCAACACGTCCAGTGCAGCCGGCAGCACCTCCCCACCGCAGTACGCCTCTCCTTCTGCTCCTCCTCCCTTTCTCCTCCTCGTCCTCCACTGCCTCCACCACCACCACCTCCATCCGCCGGCTCCGCGCTTACCGTTGCCTTCATCATCACTGCCACCTGTGACACACCCCAGTAGTTCCCTCCACGTCAGGTGCTCCCGGGGGGACCCAGACTCCGCTTTCCGCAGCGGCGGCAGGAGGGTGCTCGGCAGCGCCTTTTTCGCGCCACCAGCCTAAGCCACTCCCACGCCACACGGTGCCTCCCGTTGGGTACCGTGCTGGTCAGCGGCACAGGCAGGAGGCGCTCGCCCTCGGACGGCTCAGCCGCGCCGGGCGTGCCAAAGGCGTGGTGGTACAGCAGCAGTGAGGGCAGCCAGTGCACGGCAGCCAGTACGGCCATGCGATGCAGCTGCTGCTGCTGGGGGCTGCCGGCGGTCGGGCAGCCGCCGTGCGACACCACCTGCTCCCAGCTGGGGCCGGACCCCAGCGGCCCGGTCGCCCAGAACGCGTGCTTGCTGCTGCTGCTGCTGCTGCTGCCGCTGCTGCCGCCGGCTGCGCCCTCCTCCCCCACCACCTCGCCCCGCAACCCCCGGTTGAGCTCCATGCCGCAGCGGCTCCTTATCCGCCCCAGGGCTCATCACCTGCGGCCCCAGCTGCTCCATTAGGGCCATAAGCTGCTGCCGCACCAGCGCCCGCACGTCGCCCAGCGGCCAGCCTTGGAAACCCCCTGGCCCAGCGGCCGCGGACCCCTGCGCCTCGACGTCCGTTTGGGAGGACGCCAGGCGGGCCGCCTTGCCCAGCGTCAGCACCAGAGACGCCACCTGCAGGCAAGACCGGCAGCACGAGGCGAGGCACGAGGGGGCCAAGGGCTTACCATACCATACAGAATAGGAAGATGCTGCAATGAGGCATGGGCACGCCAACATTTGCCCTTGCTTCATGGCGTCGGAGGGCGGCGTGCGGGCGGTGGCGCTGCCGCACCGTGACCTGACCACCGCCAAGCGCGGCCTGGACGCGGAGGCCCGACAGGTGCGGTAGCATACATGAATGTACGAGGCGGGTTGCAGGGATGCAGCTGTATTCTCGTCAGGCCTAGCCAGCATTTGTCAGCGAACACGTGGGAATGTGGACCCAGCTACAGCGCCAGCCTCCAGCACGTCGACGCACGCGTACCAGCATACCACTTGGACGAGATGGCTTGCAGCGTCTGATGCCGAAAGCCTGCAAAGTTGCCGAGTCCAGTACAAGCGGACGGACGCCCAAGAACGAAAACGCAAGTGGCTCGTGACGCCGCCGTACTCCGTGTGCTCGAATCCACCTGCACTGAACGTCCTGCGGTCAGTACCGTCGTCCCAGCTGTTGCCTGTGGCTGCCCAGCCTCCCTGCGGTCCCCTTGCTGCATGCAGTTCTGCAGTCCAGGACGCTGTGCGCCGAGGAACCGGTGGGGCAGCTGCAGGCCGTTGCGGAGCTGTGGGCTGAAGTACTGCAGCTGTGGGGGCGGAAGCGCTTCGCTGCGAGAGCGGTGCCCGCCAAGATGCCTCCGAGCCCCTGTGCCCAGGTGAGGGTGGCGCATTTGCTGCGCTAAGTACCGTATAGTGGAACACAACCCCACGGGAGCGACTTGCGTGCCTGTTGATGCCTAGGCGGCGCAGCCGCTGTCACCACTTGTCTGGCCGACCCCTGGCCATGCCACGTCCTGACCTTGCTGCGTTCTTGACTGCCTCTTTACGTTTTGGGCCTTGCTCTCCTGCTTTCGCAGCAGGAACAAGACGAACGCATACTGACTCGCACTCACCGCGCGGCGGCAGCGGCAGCAACGTCACCAGCAGCGGCGGCTGCGGCGGCGCAGTCCGAGGGCAGCGTGCCGGGGGACACGGCTGAGCAGGGCGGCAGCCGCCGAGGCAGCCGTGACGGCCGCGGAGCTGCAGCTGGGCCCAGCGGCGAAAGCGGCGGCAGGGGTGGCCGTGGCGCTGATTGCGGCAGGGGAGCAAAGGACGCAGGTGGCCGGGTGGCGGAGGCGCAGGGAGGGCAGGGGGGCGGGCACAGGCGCGGCGGGCGGGCGCCAAGCGGGCGGCCAGCCCTGATCCTGGCGCGAGGGGGCAGGAGGGGCCTGCTAAGAAGCAGGCGCGGCGACGCGGGGAGTGAGTGTGTTGGCAGGTGGGGGCGGCCTGGATGACATGCACGTGGGGCAAGAGTAGGGGAGGGCACCATGACACGGTCGGTGGAGGCGTGGGAAGGAAGGAAGGAGGGGACTGGAGCGGCAGGGGGGTCGCGACTAGCAGGTTTTCGTACGTGATGTGGTCGGCGTGAGGACAACAAGGGCCTACCAAGCCGCCGACCGCCCCACCTGCCGCGGGTCGCCGTGCGCCAGCATTGCGGGCCAGCAGCCGTGGCGGCGCAGGGCCGTGTCATTGGCACGTGCCTGGGGCGCCAGGCCGGACACGTCCCGTGCGGATATCAGCATGTGGCGCAGCTCGCACTCCAGGCAGGGCAACAGGCCCGCCGCCACGGGCGCACGACAGGGTGTAGGAGGGCACCGGTGGCGGTGTAGATATGGAGGTGGGTGTGGGCGGGTGCCTTCGCGAGGGTTGGGAGGGGTTGGGAAGGATGACGCGGTGAGAAGGTGGGATGGTAAGCTGGTGGGTTTGCGGGGGCTCGCGAAATGTGACGGGACAAGGAGCGGCAACACCGTGTGGGGGCTGCACAGGGCGGCTTGAAGGCCGAGTGCAACCAGCTGTTTTAGGTATGGGCGTGTCAAGACACTAAGTGCATGGGGTAGTGCGTAGCGATGCAATTACGGGTACTGAAGGAGATGCACCCACAGCCACCACAACCAGGCACCCACCCAGATAGAGGAGGAGGCACGACTTGCGGCATGGAGCTCGGCCCTGCCTCTGCCTCTGCCAAGCCGCCGCCGCTACCGCCGCTACCGCCGCCGCCGCCGCTGCCGCCGCTGCCACTGGCCCCGTCCCCGCCGCTCAGCCAGCCCCCGCCACCAACGACCGCTGCCGTGCCCGCACCTGCACCGCCGCACTCCTGCCCCGGCAACCCACCCTGCTGCTCCCCTAGCGGCTGCACCGGCGGCGCCCGCAGACCGCTGCCGTGCCCGCACCCCGCACCTGAACCGCCTGCACCGCCAACCGCCTGCGCCGGCAGTCCCCCCTGCTGCGGTCGCACCAGCGGAACCCTCAGGTGCGCCGTGGTCACCAGCAGCTGCCCTACCACGACATACACCGCCTTGTTGACGACGTGCCTGAGGGGGTTGAAGGCATACGTCAGCTGCTTGACCACCGTGCACCACGCCGCCGGCAGGCGGCACACCGCGGCGGCGGGCGGCAGCCGCACCAGGCACTCCGCCAGCGCCAGCCGCCCCGCCTGAAGGCCAGAGTTTGCTTCCAACGCCAACATACGGAGCTTGGGCGACAGAACTCCTCGAACAGGCCTAGCAGCATGCGGTACATGTGTGTCGTACGATACGGCTGCGCGTGAGGAGTGGCGGCGGTGGCGGCAGACGAGGTGGGGGGAGCGGTATCAGTGCACTGCTTGAAGCTGTCTCAGGGCCATCGTGTTGACCGGAGCCCAGCACAGGTGTACAGCATCGCTGATTCAACGCACTGCCAGGTCAACGGACAAGATTCATCTGTCTTGAGCCCCGCAGGATTGGGCTCCAGACATGCGGCGGTCGGCGACGGAGAACAGGGCGGTGGACGTTTGTGCTGACACTGTGCTACGGTGCACCAACACCGCGTGTGCATCCCTGCACCGCCTATCCTGAAACGCATGTGCATCGACGACCACCAACTCCCTATATGCCAACAATGTACGACATGCCTCCCCCTGATCGTCCCATGCAGCAAACACGGTGTTACTCCCAGCAGCGGCGACACAAACAGGCCCTGCCTGGCCGCCGGCGCGATACCTACTGTTAGTACGGCATTACGCGATCTCAGCCCCCTCCCCCAAACCCCCAACGCACTGCATGACTAGCCACCATGCATGTACGCACCGCACACGTGCCCCCATCAGGCTACACGCAAACTCAGCAGCAGCACCAGCAGCTTCCGCACCCGCTAGCTAGCCCTACTCTCGACTCCCCACACAGCAGACCGCACATGCACCGTGAGGCCCCACTATCTGCTGCTTCACTCCTCCGAGTCGCTGCCGCCAGCTGCAGGGCCCCCGGCCGAGCGCGGAGGCCTGCCGAGCCGTGGCTTGGCTGGGGTGCTGGGAGGCACTGCCGTAACGCACGCGGCCTTGAGGTACTTGACGATGCGGTAAAACCCCTGGGCTTGCAAGTAATATGCCTTTTCATCGTAACGGATGGCTTCTTCGTCCTTATTTATGACCACGTTGAGGGCTTTCTCTGCCCGGACAAGGAGTGGAACCCTGTGCAGCTGTGGGAGAGGGGTCACGGACACGGGCGCAAACGCAGGGGCAGGCAGCAGGCGGGGGAAGCGTGACACGCGTCGGCACGGTGCTACCCTGCAATGGGCAAAGCTAGCGGCGTGGCGGGAACTGGTGGGCATGGAGCGAAGTGCCACGTAGGACTGCAATGCATGGACAGCATATCACGGTGTCGCCGTGTCGACGTTCGCTGCAGCCTGCAGGAGTGTGCATTACGTCCCGGCGGCACAGAGAGCTGTGGTACCGTGAAGCACTGCATTGGCCCACACACCTTGGGGTTCACCATGTCCGCCCCCGCGGCGCGCAGGACCTTGACCGCCCCCAGGTTGTTACCCTTGACGGCCACGGCCACAGGCGTCAAGCCCCCCTGCAAGCATCAGCACATGCGCATTCGAACCGAGGTGGCCGAGAAGCCTTACACGCGTCTCTCGTCAGATTTGGGTGCCGCGGATGGGCGAGGGCGTAGGGCGCGAGACAGCAGCTTGAGTGCCATAGATCCACGCATGCACGTGGGCCACGCTTGGTTGGACACATAAATGGGCCATGCTGGATTGAAACAGCAGCCCACAGCGGCACGAGTGCCGCTGAAGTGCACCACAGTACAGCACCCACGCATGCTGCGCCCATGGCACTCACCCCGTTCCGCGCGTCCAGCTGCACCCCCGGCTGCTTCACCAGCTGTCGCAGGGCGTTGCAGTTCCACTCCGCGGCAATGTGCAGCGCAGTGTTGCGCTTCTGCAGGACATGTGGGCCGAATGGTACGTAGCTAGCGTGCGGTTGTTGGGGGTGTAAGCAGAGGCAGGTGGCTTTGGCGCACCGCAGTGAACCGCCAATAGACCTGGTGTTTGCCATACATGCGTTGAGCGGTTGGTCATATCAGAGGGGGCGACGTACGTAAAGTGGTGGTCATATATAGCGGGGAAGGGGGTCGTATCAGTGCATGCGTCCCAGCGTACCTTGTCGCGGGCATTGATGTTTGCACCTGCAGCGGCGAGCAGCTCAACCACCTTGTCGGCATTCGCGCTTGGCCAGTCGGCCGCTTCGTGCAGGGGAGTGCGTCCTTCCTGGAAGCAGCACGCCATGAATTGAAGGCGTAGGTCAGTGATGCACCGTACAGTCAGAGGGCGGGCTGCCAGCCGTCCAGGGCGTTGCCGTCAGCGGGGTAGGGTCCCGATACGGGAACAATGTAAGGTGTTGTGTAAGTAAGCAGTCATACTGACGCGGCCTGGCGGCGTGCCGGCCGGCGGGTTGAACTAACGGGCGCTGCCGTCTTCCCGGGTTGCTGCTAGGCAAACGCCTGAACGACACCGACCTCGCTCCCTTCGCTCGCTGGCGCTCCCCAGGCCCGCCTCATGGCCTATTGATGCACGTATCGTACTGGCGTCTCCACCATGGCAGCATAACATCCTGTAGTCCATTCCGTCTGCTGGCAAGGCCAGCAGCCACGCAACCCAGTCTCGGCTCACCTCGTCCCGTGCGTCCACCACCGCCCCCCGCTCCAGCAGCAGCTGCACCACCTCCACCCGACCCCAAGTGCTCGCCCAGTGCAGTGGGGTCTTGCCCTCCTGTAACGCAGTCATAAGTGGCGACAGTATTATGACGTTGCACCGTCAAGCGTTACAGTGTAACAACTTCGCCGTCCGTGTGCATGTGTTTTGTAGCTAGGGTGTCGCTAGCCGTGGCCGTATGTGGCCCAATGAGGTGTTTACACTACCTTATGGACATACCCGGCACCAATTGGCTTGCAAGCACCCCACCTTGTCCTGGGCATTGATGTCGGCCCCCGCTTTGATGAGGAGCTCGGTGCAGGGAAGGGCGTAATGCTCTCTGTCCCCTGTCCGTCTAGACATGGTGCCCTGGCCGACAGCTATGAGCAGGGGCGTCCATCCGATCTGGGGAGATTTGAAGACCGGAGGGAGCGCATGTCAATCTAACTGGAGCTACAGTAGTCGATCAGTACCGTATGGCAACAAAAAACGCGCAACAGTAGCAAGGTAGTGCAAGACCATGCCCGTTCCAGTTCTTGGGGCGGCTGCCACGACCACTTACCACCTGTACTGTACATTGTATGCAACCAGACAGACGTGAAGTCATGCATGCACATGGGAAGCAAGGTTAGGTGGCCATGTCCCTGGCACGATACACAGTTCGTCAAACGCACTTTGTGTTCCCCCCTCCTCCTTTATCAGCAACCTTACCTCATCCCTCACGCCCACGTCCGCGCCGCGCGCAAGAAGCAATTTAACCAGCTCCACACTATTCGCCTCACGCACAGAAAAGTGCAGCGCAGTACCGCTCTGATAGTCTTCCTGCATTGGAACGCCGAAGCGTGTTGACCTACAGTCAAGAATGGACAGAGAGGAGTACAGCTAGCATGACCCCTGAGTGCCCCAAACCTGCTCCTACCTACGTACTTGATGACTAATTATACACCCACCAACGGTTCAGTGCAGTCCCCCGTACCTATCGCCTTGCTGCACTTGCAGGGCAGGCCCGTTACCCCGTTTGCCTCACTCAAAACTCACATGCCAGTACTTGTTCACTTCAGCCCCCTGATCCAGGAGCAATCGCACACGCTTCACATAGCCCCGAGCACTTGCGGTTCGTAGGTCTGTCGTGTGGTACTCCGGGTCCTTTTCAGCGCCAGCATCCACGTCAGTTGCACAATCACGCTCGCTTCCACCAGGGGAGCTCCCCTGAATTCCATCAGGCTGCATGGGAAGGGAAGAATGTGTCATGTAAATAACAGCTGCACACTGCGCGTTGAACACAAACTGTGGGCTGCTCTGCACGGTCGAAGGTGACGGTGATATTCTGTAGGGTTACGCAGCTGGGAAAGGGGGAAATGATGGGGCCCGGGTCGCAACCCAGGCGTGGCCAGTGGTGCAACTGTGGGTTACGGGGACTTGTGATGTGAACACGACATACAGCAGCTTCGCCCCGACGTTCGCAGTCCAGGAGAAGGGTCAGGAGTGAGGCGTAACCGTCCGGCACCAGCCGTACGGCGTGTGCCGTATAGGGGGCAGGAGCACGTGGAAAGACCGTCTTGCCGGCGTCTGTGATCAGTGTGCAGCAGACCGGCAGGGATGTGGGCCCACGGCCAAGAGGCCTGAAACCGGGTGCCCAATCAATCCGTGTGGTGCTCTATGCACGCGCGGGGTGCGGGGGTGGACTGGCGGTGGGGCCCATCATGGTCTGGGGTAGGTAGGGGTTTGGGGGCCTGGCACGTCCGTTTGGCAACGCTGCAACGCTGTCCTGCCTGTGTTACGGCGTGCAGATTGCTATTCTTGGCTCATCAACAACTTGTACACACATACTCGGCTGCAGGCTTGTTAGTATGCGCTGGAAAGGCCCGCGATAGACCCCGATACTACCGCGCCCATCGCCAGAGGCCGCCGTAAAAACCGATAAACATCATGGTAACCCATACGCAACCTATGAAAGTCCCAAGCCCACTGGAGGTTGGGCCCGACGTCGTCGGAGAGGGAACATCGCGGACTGCCACTCGTCACCTACCCGACGGACTTGCCACGGCGCCAGAGCAGTGCAGTAAGAATCTGGAAGTGGGCACCACGGTCAGGAGTAAGATGCACGGTATGACTGTGATGCATGTGCGTTACAGAGGGCGGGCCTACCTCGAGCATGCGAGCGCCTGAATAACGAGCTGCCCGTCACCGATGGTGCACTGCACATGTATTCCTGGTTAAGCCTCGTGTCAAAAGTGGAGCGGGCCAGTGCTGCGGGAGAGCTCATGAGAACTGTGGGGCGCAGCATGCCCGCCGCGGCTGTTCGTCGAAGGCATGAAGCAAGCGCCATTGTTTGGGTATGCACTTCGTATACACCGTCTAGACAGGCATGCCACCTCGGTGGTAGTGCCACCCGTTACAATCGCCGTAGTGGCCGCCCGTTACAATCGCCCGTCACAATCGCCGTACAATCGCCGTATCCCCTGGGCACTTGCCGTACCTTGATACAGTCCCTGCCAAATCTCGCCCTGATTGGAGACTGTCGGAGCCTGTCAGAGGCTTCCGTGCGCAGGCGCAGGTGATAGGTACCAGAGAGGGGAGGTACCAGGGGAGCATCTCGGTGGACGGGTACCGTAACCAGCTTGTCTGTGGCAGGCAAGAGGCCTCCCCTGGTCTGTGGGTAGCTAGCTAGTCCCGTTTTGGACGTTAGCGTCGTTGGAAGCGGCCAGCTGCAGGCCTGCAACGGTGCAACCTGACTCAAGTCAACGTCAGGTCACAGCTCTAAACGGGGCCACAAATCCCGTCTGAGTAGATGTGAGGTATTGGTAATCAGCAGGTTTTGATCATGTCTATCCTGACGGGCCACAGGAGCACAGGCATCGGGAGTGCACGAGAGAGAGCCAGGCCTCGCAACGCGACCATAGGGCTTGCTAAAGTGGAACTGCTCATGAACGCAGTGTTTGGTTTACGCAGCAGTGCTCGTTGTCCTGGACGCCTAAGCGCCCCAACAGAAATCGGAGCTCTGGTCCACTGCTTCAGAGCTTCACTGCCTCAACTGCCTGGGGCCCCTCCCACCGTGACACGGCCACACGGTAACGTAATGCATGCATGTCCAGACAGCTCCTTGAGGCACGTGTCACACGACGCGTTTCGGCACGTGGGCTGTCAGTCACGTCACCAGGAATACCCAGAACGCTACAAACGGATACACTGTGTGCAACAACAACATAAAAGCACGTAGGTCATGCTGTCCTGAATCAACAAGCAACAGTCAGGAGCCATGCAAGCTGACGCATGCTTGGTCAGCAAGATGGTGCAGGCATGTGCACATGCAGGTGCGTACGACCTTGCACACCTACACAACAGAACGCGCCGTTCCATCGTTGTTTTTAGCAACCGTCACAATACCTTGGCAATCAACTATCACGACAAATACCAGCTGAAACTTGCTTGGCCAGCACGTGCGCATGCAGTTGCACACGACCGTCCGTCAACTTATGCGACGAGCCACTTGCGACACACAACAGACAAGCCAACATGCCGAACAACCCACCCAACACGCACAGCTGTCATGCTCCCCAACACCGCACGTTGACTGAACCTGCATGCAGCAACTGCCCCATTTGCGCCTGTCCTATCGTGCACCTACTCAACGAGCTTGCATCACCTCTCCTCCCCCTCCTACTGCCACTGTCACCCCGTACCGCACAACCGCACCCTCGCATCCGCCCTCTCACGCCCACCGCCCTCGCCGTGGCCTCAGCCCCGCCCCGCCCCCACCCCCGCCCCGCCCCCGCACTCCGCCCTGTGCCCCGCCGCCCTTGCTGCGGCCTCAGCCCCGCCGCCCCGCCCCTGCTGCCCCCGCCCCGCACTCCGCCTTGTGCCCCGCCGCCCAGTCCGCCTTCTGGCACTCCACGCTGCAGTACCCCACCGCCCGGCACCGCCCGCACAGCAGCAGCTGCAACCCCGCCTCCGACGCACCCGCCACGCTGCAGCATATCCGGGTGGCGCACCTCGCAAACCCAACATCCACACACGGGCCCGGTAGCTGAGGCAGCTCGCCGCACAGCCTCCCCCTCACCTCCCCCCAAATTGCGTTAGACAGCGCCTCCTCCTTCCCCACCAACACAGTATCCGCCCTGCCGTCCACTATCTGCGCCACCACGTCAATCCACTCCACCAGCCGCACCCGCCCCTGCCGCAGCATTAGCCCCCTGACGGCCTCATCCCACGGCAGCCCCGGACCCCAGCCCGCATGAAGCACCTGCTCCTGCCCCTGCCCAGCCCACCTGTGGGCCCCGCGCAATAAACCCGCCGCCACCGCTGCCCTTTCCCGCTCCCACGCCCTCCTCGCGCGCCCGTTTATCCCCAGGCAATTGGCCACCTCTCCCATCTCCACCACCAGCAGCACCTCCAATACGTCCAGCGCAGCAGGCAGCACCTCACCCGCCGCAGCACGTAGTGCTGCCTGCTCCTCTCCTCCTCCGCCACCACCCCCATCCGTCGCCTCCACACCCACCGCAGCCTTAACCACCGCCGCCACCTGTGACACACCGTGGAGGTCCCGCACCAGTAGCTCCCCCCACGTCGGGGGCCCCCGGGCGGACCCGGGCCCCGGCTTCCGCAGCCGCGGTGGCGGTGGCGGGAAGGTGCTCGGCAGCGCCTGCCGTGCGACCAGCCTAAGCCACGCCCACACCACACGGTGCTCCCCGTGGGGTACCATGCTGGTCAGCGGCACAGGCTGAAGGCGCTCACCCCAAGGCGGCTCAGCAGCGCCGGGCGTGCCAAAGGCGTACGGGTACAGCAGCAGCGAGGGCAGCCAGTGTACGGCCGCCAGTGCGGCCATGCGCTGCAGCTGCTGCTGCTGGGGGTTCCCAGGGGCCGGGCAGCCGCCGTGCGACACCACCTGCTCCCAGCTGGGGCCGGACCCCAGCGGCCCGCTCGCCCAGAACGCGTGCTTGCTGCTGCTGCCGCTGCCGCCAGCTGCGGTTGCAGCTGCGGTTGAGGTTGCACCCTCCTCCCCCATCACCTCGCCCCGCAGCGCCCTGTTGAGCTCCAAGCCGCGAAGCCGCTGCTGCAGCGGCGCCACCTCCTGCGGTGCGGACGCCCCCTGCTGCTCCTCCTGCCCCTGGCCCTCCTGTCCCGGCCCCTGCGGTTGCTCCTGCTCCTGCCCCCCGCCCTCCTGCCCCGGCCCCTGCGGTTGCTGCTGCTCCCGACCCCCACCCTCCTGCCCCTGCTGCTGCTCCTGCTGCTCCTTATCCGCACCAAGGCCCATCACCTGCGGCCCCAGCTGCTCCATTAAGGCCGTAAGCTGCTGCCGCACCAGCGCCCGCAGATCGCCCGGCGGCCGGCCTCCGGACCCTCCTGCCCCCCCGGCCACGTGCCCCTGCGCCTCGACGTCCATCTGGAACGACGCCAGGCGGGCCGCCTTGCCCAACGTCAGCACCAGAGACGCCACCTGCAGGCACAAGAGGCAGAACCGCAGCGGAAGGCGGCAAGAGGTTATCGCGCTGCACAACCTGAAAGCAGGATGCAAACAGGGACGCCTGCAGTGTGTCGCTCCATGCCAATTCGTGCATCGCCTCGTCACGTCACCACATCACGTATTCAGGCTAACGGACCACAGCCCCCGGCGGCTGACCCAGGTCAGCACGGAGGGCAGGCAATTACCAAGTCGCCACCAGACCCGTGTGCCGGGAGCTGCCGGTCAACTGTTGGCCAACTGCCCCAACCACATAACCGCCGCTCTCCAACTGCCCCACCGCCCCACCTGCCGCGGGTCGCCGTGCGCCAGCATGGCCGGCCAGCAGCCGTGGCGGCGCAGGGCCGTGTCAATGGCACGTGCCTGGGGCACCAGGCCGGTCACGTCCCGTGCAGACATGAGCATGTGGCGCAGCTCGCACTCCAGGGAGGGCAACAGGCCCGCCGCCAGGGCGCACGACAGGGTGTAGGAGGGTCCCGGTGGTGGTGTAGGTATCGACGTGGATGTGGGCGGGGCGGTACTGGGGCCGGCGCCTGCGTGCGAGTTGTGGTGGGGAAGGGTGGCGAGGGGCACGGTGCATTGGCGGGGGCCCGGGCCTGGGTGTTCGGGCACGGGCAGCAGAATCGGTTGCGTGGGTAGGGAATGCAACAGGGCGCTGCTTGAATGCGCGCACAAGTACCTGCAAGATGTGTTGAGGTGTAATTGTTGCGGGATGTAGTGCGAGTGCTGAGTGTGTGCCACGACATACACATAGAAGAGGTGGCAGGCCAGGAACCCACCCGGAGGAGGAGGCACGGCTTGCGGCATGGAGCTCAGGCCTGCCCTTGCCCCACCGCCGCTGGGGCCGGCCGTGGTCCCACCGCCGCTGCCGCCACTGCCACCGCTGCTGCCACCGCTACCACCACCGCCGCCACCGCTGCCACTGGCCCCGCTCCCGCCGCTTAGCGAGCCCCCGCCGCCGGCCTCATTGCCGCTGGGGCCGGCCGTGGTTCCCTCGCCGCTGCCGCCACTGCCGCTGCTGCCGCTTGCCCCGTCCCCGCCGCTCAGTGAGCCCCCGCCGCCGGCAGCGGCTGCTGCGCCACACCCCGCACCGCCACCCCCACCACCACCACCACCGCCTGCACCGCCGCCCTCCTGCCCCTGCTGCTCCCCTGGCGGCCGCACCGGCGGCGCCCGCAGGTGCCCCGTCGTCGCCAGCAGCTGCCCCACCACGACATACACCGCCTTGTTGACAATGTGCCGTACGGGAATGGACACGTACGTCAGCTGCTTGACCGCCGTGCGCCAAGCCGCCGGCAGGCGCCGCGCTGCGGCGGCGGGCGGCAGCCGCACCAGGCACTCCGCCAGCGCCAGTAGCCCGGCCTCGAGGCCGAAGTGCGCTTCCGACACCAACAAACGGAGCGTGTGCTCGTCCGGGGCCGGGGGGACGTCCAGGAGCCTCCGGAACTCCTCGAACAGGCCCAGCAGCATGCGGTACATGTGTGCCGTACGGTACGGCAGAGCGTGAGCAGTGGCGGAAGCGGCGGCAGAGGCGGCGGCGGTGGGACCCGGCCCTCCCGCGGTGGTGGCGGAGGTGGAGGCGCCGTCTGCGGAGGCCGGTGCCGCCTGGGCGGCAGGCGACAGCGGCGGCGGTTGTACGGCATCGGTGCTACGGCACCGCGGTGGCTGCGGCGCCCCGCACCTCAGCGCGGCGGACCACGACTCGGCTGCAGCCTCCAGGGCCCGTAACAGCTCCCGCATGTTCTCCAGCTTGGCCTGGTAGCCCGGGGTAGCTGCGTCCCGCTCTCTGCAGCCGCGAAGCAGCGGCACAGTCACGTCGCCAAAGGTGCCGTCCCAGTAGCTGCCCTTCAGCCCCGCCGGCGTTGGCAAGCCCACCGCCGCCCAGCCTAAAAGGTACTGCACTGCGGGGTGCAGCAGGACGGGTAGCAGCTGCGGGTGCGGATCTGCCCACGCTGTGCACAGCACGCGTCCGTGGGCGACCTCCACCTCGGGCCGTGAGCCCACCGAGCCCCTGGCAATGTCAGCCAGTAAGGTCATGAGGCCGTTGGCTGCCTTGCGGAACAGGGAACGAATGGCTGGCAAACGGTATTCGCTCTCGTGAGCTGTGTCCCGGACTCCCATGGATCTGAGTGAATCACGCGACCTCCGAAACTCGGCCTGTAAGCGTGACAGCCACTCCGTGAGCGTCATGACGGTGGCGCAGATGTGCTGTACTGCGTTGGAGGCTGCGAAAGCTGCGTCTCGCGCCTGTCGCAGGGCTGGAGCGTTCTCGTCGCCAGTGTCCCAGATAGCCCGTGCGAGCTTGACGTCCCTCTCCAAATCTCCAATGCAAGAGCGCAGCTCGCCCATCTGTGACGGCCCGATCATCGTTCTGGAAGACTCTGCGCGCTTCCGCAGGGTGTCCAGGCGCAGGGCCAAGCAGCTGAGCACATCCGCGCGCACGAACGCCAGAGCGAAACGCACGTACTGGTGCAGTAGTGGCTGGGTACCGTCCAGAGACGTGCAGCGAAGCAGCAGGTGCTCAAGCACGCCTTGTAGCTGGATGTGCAGGTTGGCGAGCAACATGGTTCCGGCGGAAGCGCCTGTGCGCGAACATCTCATGGTCCAGCGGTCCAGCCATGCGAAAGCCGGTATCAGTACCTCGTGAAGAGTGCCATTGTGCTGTAGCAAAGCCAGACGCGCAGCATTTTCGGTGTCCCCTGTCCCAAGCAGGCGGGCTATCGCCTCCAAGTCGCAGAAAGCTTTTGTGAGTGTCTGCGGGCTAACTCCTGTTAACAGCAGCTCAGAGTTATTCTTTGATGCAGCCGCAAGAGGTAGGAGTGAGACGCGAACGGCGGAGAACCGCTCCTGCAGGCTCTTGCCTTCCGGAGATGCTGCGAACTGCTTATACTTGGAGACGTCCTCCGGGTTCATATTGCTGCCTAAGTAGCTTACGGTACATCGGTTTGCATATGTGTTCAGCCCACCGGGCCCCTATGTGCTTTCTAGGCCGATGTGACCAACACCCGCCGTACTGAGCGTGCATGGGGTTGGCCCTCTTTTGACCCCTGCCAGCCCTCACGCAATCGGAGACCGCTGGACCGCCCTCATGCTGCCCGTAACGTTGTACAGCACCCTGTCACATCCTGCGGACTTGGCCGCGGCGGCGCAACAGGCACGCCAGTACCTCCACCGCCCCACACGCCTGGACACGCTCATCGCAGCCACCGTTTATCCCAGTGGCCTGCATCAACCAAACGGGATGACAGTGCATCTAGGTGCATCGCATCAGAGTCTATCCTGGAGGGCTTGCAATAAATGAGTTGCTGCCTTCAGGTATAGGTACCTACTCTTCGCTGCAGCAAGCTGCAGCGTACCGGTATGAACGAATCAACCTCATGGCAGAGGGCCACAGCTGACAGCTCCATGCAGGGTCGCAGTTTCGCAGGTCCCCTGCAAGGTGTCCGACCGAGTCCGGTCTTCAACACGCGCGTCCTAAAGGGATGTGATTAGACGGCAGTCACTTGGCGCATGGGCTTCTTGGTAGTTAAGGGGCTGCAAGGGAGGCAAGGTGCTCGTGGGTGTCCGGCATTTCCGCAGCTGTCCTGCCGTCCTGGAATGTAAGTAGCTGCATACGAACAAGGTTGCACCACGAGTTTCCTACCAACTGCTCTACGCCGGCTTGGCCTGCGCGTGATACGCTATAGACCCGGGCGGTACGGCACTAGCATGCCTTCCGGGCAGCTTCTTGTGGCACGTGTCACACGACACGTGTCGACATGTGGCCCACACCGACACCACCTGTCAGTCACATAGTTGTAACACATGGTGCGGTACGAGTGACGCGCAGATGAGCAAAGCCGTACCGGCCCATGGATGTAATAAGACAGGTGCAAGCAGGCCCTGCAGGACTGGAATGAACGCACCGAGCGAGCGGAACGAAGCTGTATTACATTCCTGCAGTCCACAAAGTCTGTGACAAGCCGTCCCAGTATACTGGTATCCCCAGCTTCCACAACCATCCCGCCTTACCCCCCACGGTGGCAGACGCGTACAAACGCCCTGCCCCCTTAATCACACGCAGGGTCCTGCCCGTGTAACATAGTCATTGTTATTCCCCAGCCCCACCGCTTGTTTACCATTTACCGGTACAACCACACGTCAAGGCTCAGCTCCCCACCGCTAGACCTGGCTAGACCGATGGTTTAACTCCACAAACACAGGTTCACCGCGGCACACCGCACCACTGAATCGAAGGCTCGATCGACTTCACAAGTGACAGGTCCACAGCCCGTCACATGGCACAAGGCAAAGCTGGATAGACGGATGGCTCCACTACTCCACACCCGCACGTCCACAGCCATGCACAGCCCGCACAAGGCATTCCGGCCAGGGTCCATCCAGGCCCACCCTACCACAAGGGCAACCAACTGAACGACATCCAGGGCGCTACAAGTGGGCGCATTGAGCGCAAGAGGTCACAGGGGCATGCCGTGCTGATCCAACAGCAAATAATCAGCAGTAGTGCAGCGCTGAGGCCCTGGCTTGCTCTGGGCTGAAGCCTGCTTGGTCAGCGGGGCCATGGAAGGTGGCGGAAAATGCGCATGCAGGTGCATACGACCACACACAAGGCCTGAGGCCTTCCGTAGAAGGCAGCTTTGTAAGGGCCCATTGGCATGGGCTTGAAGAAGGACCACCGGGTCTTCATGACAGGCAACAGCCTCATCTTGACCCACCCACCACTGCACCTTACCCGCCCCTCTGCGGAAGTGCACCGGTGGGTCAAGATCAGGCTGTTCCCCGTCATGAAGACCTGACGGTCCTTCCTTAGTCGACCCATGCCAGTCGACCCGAACGAAGCTGCAATCTTCCTGATGGCCTCAGACACCACGGCTCGCAGCGTGCCATCCTTGATGTAGTAGCAACCATCACGACGTCTTCACGACGTCTTGGCAACTAACTATTCTAAAATATACCAGCTTAAGCCTGCTTGGCTGACACATGCGCATGCAGGTGCATTTGACCATCTGTCCGTCCGTGTGTCAAGGACCCCTGCATGCTCCATGCCCCACTTCTGTAGCCTGTCCTACGTCTTGACAGCAGTAGCAGGGTAAGCAAACATCAGGCAGGGTACTACCCTAATGTACCGGTGCGCGTCAAAATACCCCAAATAAGCACAGCGCGCAGGGCGCTAGGCGCTCGAGATCTGCATGGTGCATGGCAGTGCTGTCCTGCCTTGTGGCGTTCAGTACCGTCGTGTGCTACAGCCGCCTACATGCCAAACAACTGGACAAGCACAGGATGGCCGTACATCACGGCACCCGCACTTACGATGTCCTGGCCCGTGCAACAAGTAGACAGCAGCATGCACCGCATGCACCGGCAGCCGAACAACCCGCCAAATGCACACCTGCCGTGCTCCCGAACGCCATTCATTGACTAAAACTGCATGTATACAGCCACAGCCCCTATGGCTCCTTGTCCTATCGTGCACCTACTGAATCTGCTTGCACTACCTCTCCTCCACATCCCACTGCACCGACACCCCGCACCGCACAACCGCCCCCTCGCACCCACCGCCCTCGCCGCGGCCTCAGCCCCGTCCCGCTCCCGCCCCCGCCCCGCACTCCGCCTTGTGCCCCGCCGCCCAGTCCCACTTTTGACACGCCGCGCTGCAGTACCCCACCGCCCGGCAACGCCCGCACAGCAGCAGCTGCACCGTCGCCTCCGACGCACCCGCCACGCCGCAGCAGACCGGGTTGGCGCACCTCGCAAAGCCAACATCCACGCACGGGCCCGGTAGCTGAGGCAGCTCGCCGGACAGCCGCTCCCTCGCCTCCCGCCACATCTCCTGCAGCACCTCAGCCTCCTCCCTCGTCACCCCGCCACTCACCCTGCTGCCTAGCCGCACATGGCGCGCCACAATGTCAAGGCACGCCAACATGTCAAGACACGCCACCAGCCGCACTCGCCCTTGTTGCAGCATCAGCCCCCTGACCGCCTCGTCCCAAGGCAGTCCCGGACCCCAGCCCGCCGTAACCACATGCCCCTGAACCGCTCGCCTGCGGGCGCCGCGGCCCCCGCGCACCGAACCCGCCGCCGCTGCCGCCTCCTCTGCCCGCTCCCTCCGCGCGAGCACGTTGATCCCCAGATACTTTGCCACCTCCTCCATGTCCGTCACCAGCAGAACCTCCAAAACGTCCAGAGCAGCGGGCAGCACCTCCCCCACCGCAGCAAGCAGCGCCTGCTGCTGCTGCTCCCATCCCCCTTCTCCTCCTTCGCCGCCGCCGCCGCTGCCGCCGCCGCCACTACGACCTTCCAAGCTCACCGCCGCCTTGAGTACCACCGCCACCTGCAGCACACCCCGCAGGTCCCGCACCAGCAGCCGCCTCCACGTCAGGGGATCCCGAGGGGACCCCGACCCCGGCGGAGGCAGCAGCCAGAAGGTGCACGGAAGCGCCTGCCGTGCCACCAACCTAAGCCACGCCCATGCCACACGGTGCTCCCCGTTGGGCACCGTGATGGTCAGCGGCACAGGCAGGAGGCGCTCACCCCCAGGCGCCTCAGCTGCACCGGGCGTGCCGGAGGTGTACGGGTACAGCAGCAGCGAGGGCAGCCAGTGTACGGCCGCCAGTGCGGCCATGCGCTGCAGCTGCTGCAGCTGGGGGCTGCCGGGCGCCGGGCAGCCGCCGTGCGACACCACCTGCTCCCAGCCGGGGCCGGATCCCGCCCAGAACGCGTGCTTGGTGCTGCAGCTGCTGCTGCTGCCTCCTCCGGCTGCGCCCTCCTCCCCCATCACCTCGCCCCGCAGCGCCCTGTTGAGCTCCATGCCGCGAAGCCGCTGCTGCAGCGGCACCGTCCCCTGCCGTGCGGCCGCCCCCTGCCGCTGCTGCTCCCCCTGCCCCCCGCCCTCTTGCCCCTGCTGATCCCGCTGCTCCTTCTTCCCCCCGGGGCCCATCACCTGCGGCCCCAGCTGCTCCAACAGCGCCATCAGCTGCTGCCGCACCAAGCCCCGCACGTCGCCCGACGGCGGGCTTCCGGGCCATCCTGCCCCCGCGACCACGCCCCCGGGTATCGGCGCGTCAGTCTGGGAGGCCGCCACGCGGGCAGCCTTGCCCAACGTCAGCACCAGAGACGCAACCTGCAGGCACATCAGGCAGGGAGGGGCATGGCAGCAGGAAAGATGTAGGGCGAGAGCTTACCGTGCCGTATCAAGTAACCGGAGGGTGCTGTAAGCGAAGCGCGGAGGGTTGATAGAGGCCAGCATCACTGAGGCGGCATGGCACGTGCACCATGGATGCTTTGCGGCACGGCTCCTTGAGCACGGCCCAGAAGCTTACTTGCTTGGCCGCTCACGTCGGTGGGCACCACCTGGGCATCTCCTTGGCATGTGTATTAGCTTCATGGCATGTGTATTAGCTTCTTGGCATGTGTATTAGCTTCTTGGCAGAAGCTTTGTTGGCCGCTCACGTCAGTGGGCACCACCTGGGCATCTTCTTGGCATGTGTGCAGTATGATCGCAATGCTCACGCCAACACGGAGCGCGGAGCTCCGGCAACAACCACGCCGCTCGCCCCAATCGCCGTGCCACGGTACCGCACAAACCAACCGCCCAACCGACCCACCTGCCGCGGGTCGCCGTGCGCCAGCATCGCGGGCCAGCAGCCGTGGCGGCGCAGGGCCATGTCGATGGCACGTGCCGAGGGCGGCAGGCCGGACGCGTGCCGCGCGGATGTCAGCATGTGGCGCAGCTCGCACTCCAGGGATGGCAACAAACCCGCCGCCAGGGCGCACGACAGGGTGTAGGAGGGGCCCAGTGCGTGCTGTGAAGGTGCGGCTGTGGACGTGGATGTAGGCGGGGCGGTGCTGGGGCGGGTGCCTGCGTGAGGGTTGGGGTTGGGGGAAAGGCAGCGAGGGGGCATGGTGGGATGGCGGGGGCACGTGCCTGGGTATCAGGGTACGGGCGGCAGAATCGGTTCCGTGGGAGGGAACGAAACAGTGCGCTGCTTGGGATGCGATTATTGAGAGCTGCATGTTGACGTTTTCCGTACACCGTCAGGGCAATTGATGCTGGGCCTACCCTAGTGCGAGTGCTGCGCGTGTGCCTGCAAGTACCTGCAAGATGTGTTGAGGTGTAGTTGTTGCGGGACGCAGTGTGAGTGCTGCGCGTGTGCCACGTCATGGATAGAAGCGGTGGCCCAGCCCACCACCAGGCACCCACCCGGAGGAGGCACGGCTTGCGGCATGGAGCTCGGCCCTGCCACCGCCTGACCACTGCTGGAGCAGCCACTGCCGCCGCCGCTGCCGCTGCTGCCGCCGCTACCGCTGCTGCCGCCGCTGCCGCTGGCCCCATCGCCGCTGCTCAGCGAGCCCCCGCCGCCGGCGGCAGCTGCGCACCCCGCACCGGCGTCCGCACCTGAACCGCCTGCACCGCCGCCCTCCTGCCCCTGCTGCTCCCCTGGCGGCCGCACCGGCGGCGCCCGCAGGTGTGCCGTGGTCACCAGCAGCTGCCCCACAACTAGGTAAACCGCCTTGTTGACGAGGTGCCTAAAGGGGTTGGAGGCGTACGTCAGCTGCTTGACCACCGTGAGCCACGCCGCCGGCAGGCGCCGCGCTGCGGCGGCGGGCGGCAGCCGTGTCAAGCACTCCGCCAGCGCCAGCAGCCCCCCCTCAAGGCCAGAGTTCGCCTCCAACGCCAGCATACCAAGCTTGGGCTCGCCCCGGGCCGGGGCTGCGTCCAGGAGCCTCCACACCTCCTCGAACAAGTCCAGCAGCATGCGGTACATCTGTGCCGTACGGTACGGCAGCGGGGAGGCAGTGGCAGCGGCGGGGGCGGCGGCGGAGGCGGTGGGACCCGGCCCGTCCGCGGCGGTGGCGGAGGTTGAGCTGGAGGCGCCGTCTGCAGAGGCCGGTGCCGCATGGGCGGCAGGCGACGACGGCGGCGGTTGTACGGCATTGGCGGTACGGCGCCGCGGCAGTTGCGCCGCCCCGGACGTCAGCGCGGCGGACCATGCCCCCGCTGCGGCCTCCTGGACCTGTGACACCTCCCTCAGGGCCTCCAGCTTTGCCTGGTAGCCGTGGATGGCACCGTCCGGCCCTCGGCATCCCCGCAGCCACGGCACCCGCACGTCGCCGAAAGCGCCGTCCCAGAAGCTGCCCCTCAGCCCCGCTGCCGTTGGCAAGCCCACCGCCGCCCAGCCCAGGAAGTACTGAACCGCAGGGTGCAGCAGGACGGGTAGCAGCTGCGGGTGGGGTTCCGCCCGGGGCGTGAACAGCATGCGGCCGTGCGCGACCTCCACCCCAGGGCGCGCGCTGGCAACGTCCCGGGCAAAGTGAGCGAGGAAGGCCGCGAGGTCGTTGGCTGTCTTTGCGAACCGGGAACGCAGATCCACCATTCGGCACACTCCTTGGGATTCCAATTGCATGATGGGCGCACCGTCGAGGCTGGTTATGCGGGTGCCGGCGAGTAAAACCGCGGACCCGGCCTCCATGCCCGGCAGCCACTCCGCGAGCGTCATGACGGTGGCGCACATGTGCTGTACTGCGTTGGAGGCTGCGAAGGCTGCGTCTCGAGCCTGCCGCAGAGAGGGAACGTGCTCGTCATCGATGTTCCAGGCAGCCCTTGCGAGCTTGACGTCGCTCTCCACGAACGTGGTGCATGTGCGCAGCAGACTGATCTGTTCTGCCGAGACCGGGTGCTTGCTGATAGTTAATACGTGCCCCCGCAGGACTCTTAAGCGCCGGGCCAAGCAGCTGAGCGCATCCGAGCGCGCAAACGCCAACGCGAAACACACGTACTGGTGCAGCAGTGGCTGGGTACCGTCCAGGGACGCGCAGCGAAGCAGCAGGTGCTCGATCACGCGTTGTAGCCCGACGTGCAGGTTGGTGAGCAACGATGTGTTGTCGTCCGTGCTCGAACTCCTCAAGGTCCAGCGGTCCAGCCACGCAAAAGCCGGCAGGAGGACCTCATGTAGAATGCTATTGTGCTTGCATAAGGCCAAGCGCGCAGCGTTCTCGGTGTCCCCTGTTCCAAGCAGGCGGGCTATCTCCTCCAAGTCACTAAGAGCTCCCCGCATTGCCTTCGGCTTAACTCTCGTGGACAGCTGTTCATCGTCATCCCTTGCCGCAGCCGCAAAAGGCAGAAGTGAGACCCTAACGTCGGAAAGCCGCTCCTGCAGGCTCTGGCCTTGCGGGGATGCCGCGAAATTTCTGTACTTGGACAAACTTCCCTGGCTCATGATGCTACCTGACTAGCTCATGGGATATCGTTCTGCATATGTGTAGTGATCAACGTGCGGGATTCACCAACCACTTCTGGCCCGAGTTACTGGCCGCCACAACAACCGCCGTACCTAACCCCCTAAACGCCACCGTGCCATGCCACCCTCGCCATCTACAGGCAGACCTACGGCCTGGGGTTTACCCTTGACAACCCCCCGCGCAAAACGTTCGTTGGAGGCTCCCAAGTGCAGGCCGAAGCGTTGTTTCGCAGGACCCTACTGTACCACACATCTTGGCCTAAGCTACCGCCACCACCGTCGTACGTATTGACGCACCCGCCTCTGCCCACCATGTTGACTTGCACCGGGCAAACTAGGTGCCCGTGCATCGCAGCGGAGCCTCCCATTTCGGGCTCGTAGGCCATGAGCTCCCGTCTACAGGTTCAGGTACCAGGGCGAGCACCGACCTCTGATGGGTACCTAGGCTTCGCTGTAGCCACCTGCACTGCTGCAGCCTGTGCCAACGACGCCCTCAGAGCTCAAGCCAGGGTCGAACCTATGCGGGAGATCCCATCTGATTTCTAGTAAGACGCCTTAAGCACTCAACCACATCAAATTCCGTACGTAAGGTGCGCAGCGGAGCCTTCATCATTCCGGAGGCCCACAGGTATCCTGGTTTTGGGAAGGGAAGTGTCGGGCACCCACGCGCCACCATAGCGCCTCCAAAATACCGTAGCAACGGCAGGCTGTGTAGCTGGCCACACAGCGCCGTATTCTGCTATGCATCCACAGTCCTCGCGTGATACTTCTAACGCCATGAGCCAGCCTGAGACTGCCCCGAGTCTTCTGCCAAGAGTCAACAGCTCGGACCAACCCTGGATCACCGCTTCGCTGCACGTGCTAGGGCGCGTCACCTTCGGTGCTCTCCAGGGGAGGAAGCAGTAATCACAGAAGGGGGCAGGGTGTAGGCATGCAAAGCCCATGTACACTGTCCAGGGGTCCCCTGGTGCTCTCCGCAAGGGTCCCATCGCCCACACGCAGGACTCCTTGCCCACGGTGATATCGCCTGGGCGGACCATTGCGCAGCCGACAACCCCCAAAGGCAGACGGAGTCAATCACTGAAACCGGTACATATAAACCATGTTTCTTCTTGGTGACTGTGACCCCACGCCCCAGGTCCCCAGCCCAACAGCGCAGTGGGCTGTTGCGTTCCGTTCGTTCCAGCACAGCGCTGGAGACCTGGAGTGGAATGCCCGCTTTGCCCCAAGGACAGCCACAGACTCAGGACGCAGTAGAGAGCTGGTAACTTGGCATGCATTACTGCAGGGCGCACCATAAGAGCGCTTCTTGGCCCCCCAGGTTCACGCACAGCTGCTAGTACACGTGTCTATCTGCAGCCCCCTGCACGGAATGCGTTATACAGCAGCAGGAGCCAAGGATGGAGCCCATGCAGCTTTCATACCGTTTGCGCCTGCCATCGGTGCGCCTGGGTTGCCAGCAGCGGCCTGGCAGCGATAAGCACACGGTAAGGATAAGCAGGTTCACCGCGCACCTCCGAAACCAGGAGCCCACACGGCCGCGCAATTCTCAATCCTGCCGTTGCTGACATAAACATTCCGGAGTGTACACATAGAATATGGTTTGGTGGTTTTGTGCATAGGCCTGCCGGCAACGAAAAAATCGGAAGCCCAGGCGATGCAGACAGCGATTCAGCCCCCGCAACCTACTGAACTGCTAAACGATGTTATTATTACATCATCATTATCCAGCAAGTAACGTCCGCGCGGAAAGCACTGCTGCAGCACCATACGCTCGGGGCCGATGCGTCTGCGGCGCGCTGCTGCTGCCTGGCCATGCTGATGATGCAGCTTCATCATCTACGCCTCTAACTGTCCTTGCTATTGAAGGCCTGGGGCGCCACCGCTCATGGACCAGCTCTGGCATATGGCGCGTGCAGCGACGGAGAGCGGGAACGGCACTGGTTGCAGCCCACGCCCTTCCCAACAAGGAGCCACAGCCAGCAGAGCGCGCACCTGCCTCGCAACGCAGACACCGATTGCCACAAAATATAAGTCAGCAGCAGCAGCAGCAGCAGCAGCAGCAGCAGCAGCAACCTCGCCAGCGCCAGCAACAGCAGCAGCAGGATGAAAGGAGCAGGGGGAGGGAGGACTGGCACGGGCGGGCGAGGGAGGGGCGTTCCCCCGGCCAGCATGACCATGGTGCCCCATCAGCGTGGGACAGCGAGCGGAGCTCATCCGGAGCAGCTGCAGGGAGGCCTGGTGGACGTGTGGGGACATCGGGAAACAGGCGGTCGTGGGAGCAGCAGCACGAGCAGCAGCTGCAACGTCAATCGTTTGTGCGGCGGGGGGAGCGACAGGGGGAGCGGCAGCACGAGCAGCAGCAACAACAGCCTGGGGCGTTCGAGCGGCGGGGGGAGCGGTGGGGGGAGCGGCAGCACGAGCAGCAGCTGCAACGCCAATCGTTTGTGCGGCGGGGGGAGCGGGAGGGGGAGCGGCAGCAAGAGCAGCAGCAGCAACAGCCTGGGGCGTTCGAGCGGCAAGGGGAGCGGCAGGGGGAGCGGAGGCAGCCCTGGCGGCAGTCCTCCGGGACAGAGCCACCGGCTCCTGAATGGGGCAGCAGTTCTCGGGATGCCCGAAGGTCGCACGACGATTACGACACTAGGAAGCCGTACCGGTACGGCTCGGGAGGGCCGGGCTCCAGCCCTGCCCCTGGCCCCTCCACCTTCGCCAGGCGGCCTGCCGACGCTCGGGCACCCGGACCAGCCGGTCAGAGCCGGTCTGGTCCCACAATGAACGAACCTGGGGGTGGGGCCTTAGGTGACTCCTTAGAGGATCTGTTCTCAGCGCTGGACGCACAGCCTGCCCAGCGCCCAAGTGGTGGAACGCCGTCGCGTTCTGAGCCGGAAAGGAGCGGGGGGACACGGACGGGGACAGGGCCGGAGGCGGCAGGGCGTGCAAAGGACTGGCCACACCCACGGCCGCCACCGCCGCCACCACCACCGCCGCCGCCATCTTCAGGTGTCCGCCCAGCTTCCAACGGCTGGCAAGGCGCGTCGCAAAGCAGGCTGGCAACCACTGCTGGCGGCCGGGGCACGGCCTCGGGTCAGCCCCTTGCTGCTGCTGCTCCTGCTGCTGTCGCTGCCGGCGCAGCAGCAGCAGCAGCCGCACCCTCTACCTCCCGAAGGCCACCTGGTGCGGGGGCAGCGAGGTCGCCCCCGGCAGCCCCGCCCGCCCCGGACCCTTGGGGGCGGCCCAGAGCGCCGCAGCTGGGACAGGACCCAGCGGATGGTCCCGCTTCCCTTGCAGCTGCCACTGCCTCCGCCGCCGCCGCCGCCGCCGCCGCCGCCACTGCCTCCACCGCCGCCGCCGCTGCGACACGCCTTCCAGACTTGGGCGGTGATGATGATGCTGACGGCATCCCTACCTTCGTGCTGGGCGAGCTCGAAGGCGCTGAAAGCGAGCAGGAGGACCCACGGGACGGTCGTGGTGGTGCAGCTGCGGCGGCGGCGGCCGGCCGCCGCTCCCCCCGCAGGCCTCCCGTCCGCAGCCGCCGGTGGACCCCCCTCACCGCCCACCACCTGCACCCTAACCCACAGCCACAGGGCCTAGGCACCTATGCGTCAGGTCCCTCTGCAGCGAGCTACGGGACCCCAGGTATCGCGGGTGCCGTACGGGCGGGGCACGTGCAGCGGTATGACACGGAGCCGGGTACGGCAGCGCTGCCGTACGGCGACGTGGACGAGCTGTACGAGGACGTGGAGGGCGACTTGGACGAGCTGGTGGCAGAGCTGCCGGGGGACGTAGCGGCAGCAGCAGCACCGACAGCTGCAACGGGAATAGCAGCTGCAGCTGCAACATTTTCAGGGGGGGACCTGTTAGGCGCTGCAGGGACGTCTGCGAGTGCAGTCGAGGGTGCAGGGACAGCAGGTGCGTCCGTGCTGGGATCAGTGGCACCTGTCCCTGTTCTTGGGGCAGCAGCCGCGCCTGCAGCACCACGCATACCCCTCGTGTCGATGCTGCTGACGCCGGCAGAGCAGCAGCGGCGCAGGCAGGCGGCAGAGGCGGTGGCGGCCGACATGGCAGCAACAGCAGCAGCAGCAGCTCCGGCAGCAGCAGCGCCAGCAGCAGCCGCCGCGTCCGTAGGAGGTGTTGCATTGGTGGCGGCGGCAGCCACGGCAACAGCAGCTGCCGCATTGGATGCGCCGTTGTTGCCGGCAGCGCCGCAGGAGGCGCGGATCGCCATTAACGAGGAGGGCATGGACAGGGCTGGTGGAGCAGCAGGTCCGGAGGCTCTGGATCTCAAGGTGAGACTGGGTGTCAGTGGGGGTTACCAGGACAGCTGGGTAGGGTGGCGGGGAGAGGGAGGGGATCATGGATCTGTAACGTGCTGGTGCACGTTCTTAAGTGTCAGTGAGTGTGCAAAAGCAGGGGGATTCAAGGCATTGTGGCGTGTCCCTTTCTTCATCAGAATTGTGTTGCCCCACCTGCCATTGCATGCACATGCCGCCGTGGGCCTGCCTCACCCTGCTCGTCGCACTTACCTCATTCCTGCTTCCCCGCACCTCTTCCTATGGTGTTTCCCCCCGTGCCACTCCCCCTTACGATCGTGCCCACAGCGCCACGGCGGCTTCTTCCCGTACAAGAGCCAGCTGCTGCAGCCACTCCTCGCTGTACGGCGCCGTACGACACTGTACGTCAGCAAGGCGCGGCGGCTGGGCATGAGCGCCGCCTACCTGTCCGCGGCACGTGTCGTCGACACGCGTCGGGGCCGCCTGCTGCCGCTGTACGACGGAGCGCGGCTGTCGCACGCACGGGACATCTTGCCGCCGGAGCGGCCGGGCAGCCTGCCGTTCGGCGGGCGGCTGGACGTACTGTCGTACAGGTACGGCGTGGAGGAAAAGTACCCATGCACCTGTGCATGCCGCAACATTGCCAGTTACCTACGGCGCGGCAAGCCGGTTCCATGCAGTGCGTACCTACCCAACCAGCTTGCACAACAACTCCTACAACCCCTACAACCCCTACTGCCCCAGCAGCCAGCGCCGCACCACACAACTGCACCTTGCAGCCGCCCTCACTTCCGCAGCCCTCGCCCTCGCCGCGGCTTCAGCGGTGCAACAATCCCGCATTCCTGGACGTACTGCCGTGCAGGTACGGCATCGACGAGGGCACGGGGCGGATCGTGGACCTAGTCGCGCGCGAGCGCATCGCGGCGGCGCGGGAGCGGCGGGAGGGTACGGCAGCCGTACGGGCCCGCATGGAGCGGCGGCTGAGGGAGTTGCAGCGGTTGGGTGCCGGTGGGCGTGGCGCGGGGCGGAGGGCGGCTGCTGCGGCGGCTGCGGCGGCGTTGGTTGCTGGCGGGGAGTTGTACGACGCGGTTGAGGAGGAGCTGTACGGGGATGACTACGAGTACGACATGGGCGGGGAGGGAGGGGAGGGCGGGGAGGAGCTTGGTGGAGAGGGGGAGGGAGAGGGAGCTGGGGTGGGGGTACTTCGGGGCCAAGGGCAGGGCGGCGATGGGGAGGACGATGATGACGAGATTCTGTCGTACTCGGTTGGCGGCGGCGATGAGGGCGAGTACGGCGAGGAGGAGGAGGAAGGGGAGGCGGAAGGGGAGGAGTACGGCGGTCGGGGTGTGTACGGCAGCGGGAGGAGGGGCGCAGCGGCTGTGGTGGGTGTTGGGGCCGGTGAGGTGGCGGCATGGGTTGGGGCGTTGGATGAGAAAGCAGAAACAGAGGAGGGCGACGGCGGGGCAGAGGAGGGGGAGCAGGGGGAGCGTGGGCAGGCAGCGACGGCCGTAACAGGTTCACAGGGCGACCAGCAGGAGTTCGAGGAGCAGCCAGTGCTGTACGGCTTGGGCCTGGACGATGACGTACTGCTGTACGGCGAGGACGGGGCAGTAGAGTACGGCAGTGACAGCGAGGACGACGACCGCATAGAGGAGCTGCTGGCGGCGATGCTGGCGGACGGGGAGGCGGAGGCGGGGGTGGAGGAGCTGGAGGGGCAGGGGGCAGGGTTGGGTGTGAAAAAGGCGGCGGCAGCGGCGGTGGGCCAGGTGGATGTGCCTGTACAGGGTGCTGCTGCAGCTGCAGCTGGTGCAGCGGTGCCGGCTGCGACGGCGGCGGCGGCGCGCCCTGCGCCGCCTACGGCGGCGGAGGCGCTGGCAGCTGCTCGCGCGGGGGCGGTGGTGCTTAGCAGGCGGCAGCAGCAGCAGCAGCAACAACAACAGCAGCGGAAGCAACACGGAACAGGGGGTGACGGCGGTGCGACAGGCATGCCGCCGTGGCAGTCGGCTGCTGCTACAGCCAGCGAGGAGCCTGGCCCCTCCCTTGGCTCTCCTGGCGAAGGTCGAGGCGCAAGCGGGGATGATGGCATAGGCGAAGCTGCAGCGCCGCTACCGCCGCCGCTGCAGCTTCTGCCGGAGCAACGGGACGATCTGCGGGCGCTTCCATCGCAACCAGGCGCACAGCAGCAGCAGCGGCAAGAGCAGCAGCAGCAGGAGGACAACACGGCAGCTTCAGCACCCAATCGGGTGAGGGGGACCCGTGCGTCTGGCGGCGGGTACGTTGCCCCGGCCCCCGAGGGGTGGCAGGTGGTGGGCTGGGATGGCAAGCAGTCTCGTCCCCAGCCCCAGTCGAAGCAGAAGGAGCAGCAGGACGCCTCCGGGGCAGCAGGTGCTGCGGCGGCGGTGAGCCGGCCGCCGTCCCCCGCGCCGCCGGCGCGCCCGCCACTTCGAGCGTTCCTGTACTGCCTGGGTCAGGGCGAGGTGTACGACGCGTTGTGGCGGGCGGAGGACGAGCTGGTGGAGCGGTTGGTGTTCGTTACACGGTTGAGGGACGCGGACGTGGTGCTGCACAGGTGGGTTAACGGAGGGGTGGGAGGATGCAACATGGTGGGTTAGCGTTGTGGGGTAGCATGGACGTCAGCGCTAAGCACCCTCGGGGCGCGGACGCGGTGCTGCACAGCTGGGTTGCGCGTGGGTTAAGGGGCGGGTGGGGTGGTACGGCCACGCAGCTGAGCTTTCGAGCTGAGCACACTATCACTGTGTTGATGCATATGTGCGCGGTAGTGCGGGTAATGGGTCATGTAGGCGTGGAACTGCCTTCCGCACTTCGTGCCTTGCATGGAGGAGTCACCGGCACCAGGCCACCTTGCCCCACGCGACTTCTGCAAGTTGAGCCGTTACAGCCAACCCTCGTTTCCTTCATCAAAAACACTAGCAAGGCTGCAGTACGCAGAAAATACACATGACTGTCGCCGTCGCACGCCGATGTATACCAGTATCGTGATGCCGCACGGACGCACTGTACTGCTGCCGTACCACTGCCCCTAGCGCTCTAGGCTGCACGCTGGCACTGCACTTCCTGCCACCACCGAGGCCATTGTGCTGCTGCCGTACTGTTGCCGTACTGCTGCCGTACAGGCTGCCCCTGAAGGGCGAGCGGCAGTTCGCTCTGGACGATCTGCGGCGGGGCGCCAAGGCTGCGGGCATACCCTTCCTCAGCGTGCATGAGGCCACGGGCAGGCAGCTGGGGCCCAAGCTGCGGCAGGTGCTCAGGTGGGTTAACGGTGCATGATGCATGGTGGGTTGACGGTGAGGCCGCGGGCAGGCAGCTGGGGCCCAAGCTGCGGCAGGTGCTCAGGTGGGTTAACGGTGCATGACGCATGGTGGATTAACGGTGAGGCCACGGGCAGGCAGCTGGGACCCAAGCTGCGACAGGTGGGTTAGCATGGGTGCCCTGGTGGGTTAGTATGGGTGCTCAATGGGTGAGCATGGGTGGGTAAGCATGGGTGCTCAGGTGCGTGGGTGAGCATGGGTGCTCAAGTGTGTGAGCATGGGTGCCCTGGTGGGTTAGCATGAATCCTCAGTTGGTTTAGCATGAGTGCCCTGGTGCATTAACGGTGCATGATGAACGGTGCATGATGCATGGTGGGTCAACGGTGCATGATGCATGTCGGGTTGACACAGACAACTAATGATGCAAGGACAGCAAAGCTCCGCAGCAGGGACGTGGCACATAGTGAAGTGGTGGGGCCATCTGCGTAAGGTATCGTTGGGTGCATGTCGGACGTCCTCACCTGGGGCGAGTGGAACTCCGCCATAACGCAACCTGCATCCTTCAGGCATGTAGCTTTAACGGCAGTGCAGCACCGTTGCGTGTTGTAACAAAAATGAATTGCCTTACCCTGGCACACGCTTTGCCTCCCACAGGCAGTTCGACGCGGTTGCGATTGAGCTCCAACAGGGGCCGTCAGGGAGCCAGCTGATGCGGTGATGTGTGGATGTGTGATCCGCGGAATGGCTGCTGGAGTTAGGCTAGCGACGGGACGCCTGGGCTTGGCGGCCCGGCTTGCGCTGTCCGTGTTGCTACGCCCGTGCTTGAAGGCTGTGACTGGGCGGATAGGCTCTTGCGGTTGGACACTGCAGCCCTATTCCTTTCTATACTGCGCGGTTACAGTAGTGCAGTGCGCGTGCATGCGTGCAACTTCAGGCGGAGAGGGCGAATGTGATGTTGAGCTGATACGGTGCAATACCTCCAGTTGGATTTGAGCGTTTTGGGCTGGCACACGGCTGATGATGGCACTCGCTGCAGCATTCAAAGGTTGCTACGTGCTCGTAACTTGCTTGCCTGCTGAATGCAGTTGTATAAGGTTTAAACGAAACAGGGCGGAGACAGACTTCTGCTTCTGCCTGGCCATGCATGTTCGTTAACACTATTCGTTCAGCATCGACGTACCGTACGTACACGTCGCAGCTAGAAACAAGGTGCAGGTACCGCAATCCATGCCAACCTGGAACTTGGCCGTACCGCCTCAGGCCGCTGACCTGCAGGTTGGCATTATTGGGCCACGGATACTACACAACCTTACAATTCATACCCGCATAGCGTTGCGTACGATGACGCATGGGTACCTGTGTTGCCGCAGGTTTGGCCCAAACCCGACACATGTGGAGCGAGGGGGTACGTGTCTTAGCTCCTACCAACAGGCCACTAACAACGTAAAAACCAACACCAACAGTCCAACAGCCTCTCTACTTGTACGCTTGCAACATGGTTCGTTGTTGCAGCGCAGTGGAAAATTTATAAATCCTCTGGGGGTGCATAAGGTTCCATGCATGTTGGCTTTACGGCTACTATAAACTACTACAAACGGGGAACAACTCTACCACGTTATACCGACACACAGCGTAGCAAACTCAATAGGCCTACTGCTAGGCGTACCGACGGTGGCAAATGAAGCAAGGCAAGTACATTGTGATGATGAAGGTCCGCAGAATGGCAGAGGCAGGTAGGATTGGCCCATCTCCGACCGGGTGCGCGTGCCGTGGTTGGGGCAATAAGGTCGACACTCCTCCCACACGCGACGCCGGACTGATAATGTCGCAGAGGGGATGCCGCGTGGGCTAGTATTGCCGCCGTGCATTCGAAAGTCCTCACTCCGTCGTGATCTACACTCGGCCTGAGGCCTGCTGGCGGTTCGGCCCTGCTGCGATGGGACTACTGTACGCAGGCACAACTGAAACTACCCACAACTGATGTGCAACACAGGGCAACTTCCCTGGTGCAAGCAACACGCCGGCAACCTCCACCACCACCACCACGCACCAGGCAATCCTAGACAACAAACAACGCCTCGGCATAAATGCGCGAAGCCCGCACAACGACTACATGAAGGGTCGTAAACCAGTGCATGAGAAATTATGGGGAATATGCAGCGCGGTCACCCACAAAAAAGAACAAAACGCACACCCCCTCTCGGTTTTTAGGCATTCGCCGTGCGTGGCAAGACGCTTGACAAGAGCTTTAACACGCACCACACGTCAAAAAAAGGGGCGGGCTATCAGTTACTCCCCGAGCCCGGAGGGGAGGGATTGTTTAGTTTTAACGTTTTGATTTTTTATCTTTTAGAGCCCCACCTGGCCCTATTACGACGGCCAAAGGGCACATTCAGGGCCGGAGGCCCCACAGAAGCTACCTGTTCTCTGCAGGTGGATAGGAAGAGCACGCAATCTGCTCCAACAGCTGCTTACAGCAGTCGCTTCGTGGTAGGCTGCTCGCCGCCGCCGCCGCCGGAAGAGATCACCAGGTTGTCCAGGCAGAACCAGGAGTTGGCGGAGCCCACGGACCTGTACGTGCGTACGGCGCAATGGCGTTGTACGGCGTCAATGTACGGCAGCGCGCGCGGCTTGCATAAGTCGGGTGTACGGTTGCGGCGTCCTGCAGTGCGAAGATGCGCACGTGCAGAAAGCGGTACCTGCCGTTCCGTGCCAGCGGCCCTCTTCTTTGTATGTATGGTCCCTTCCTAGAGCCCAGCCGCGTCCCAACCGGGAAACAGGGCCGGTCACGGCGATCAGGGACACGGGGTTCATTTCCCACCCCTCTCGCGGTACGGTTAGGAGCACCTCTTGGCTTAATCATGCGTGGTGTGCGACGTGCATGTGTGCGCCGGCGGTGTCACCTAAGAACAGGAACGAAGATTACAAATACTCACTGGAAGGTGACCTTGTCCATCTGTTCGGGCTGGGTGCAGCCAAACTGGGAGAAGGGGATGTTCCACTGCAGGAGAGCGGCAAGGGGGAGGGGGCGGGCATGCGGGCATTGCGTCAGGAACTCACGATTCAGTACGCTAGGGGCTGCACTTCATCATTGAGGCGCCTACCGCTGCAACGCTAATACCTCCTGGCAGTAATCCCCTCTGAAGCGTTTACGGAAATCAAAAATACAGCAGCAGCCCAGCCCTTGTCCCTCCTGCTCACCACCAGCCAACCGTCATCGGACTTGGTGGGTGAGATGGAGTTGAGGTAGGCCTGTCGGGGGAGGGCGCGGGATGCGGCTTGCGGCTTGTATTAAAGGCAAGGGAAGGGTATATAGCCTAGGCTTGACATGAAGGGCCATGCGCTGCGTTGAGGCCGCGGCATGCGGGGCGCATACAGGGCGCACGCACACGGCACACCTGTCGCAAAATCTACGTGAGACGTTTCAGCCGTGTGCAAACCTGGCCGCAAGTCTGCAATGCATGGCCCATGTATGCCCTAGTCCGCCCGGTACGGTACGGTGCCAGCCCGATTACGGGCCGGTACCGTACGTTTAGATGTACGATTGCCTATTGAACTTGCTAATCTTAATGGATAGTACGGCAGTGCCACGTGCCCTCGGCACCACGTGCTCACGTGCACCCACTGCACCACGCTTACCTCTCCGGGGCAGTACAACTCGTTCTCCTGCTGCGCAATCATGATCTGCGTGGGTTTGTCGGGCGGGGCTCGGGTTGGCTTTCAGCCCTTTGGGCATATATTGCGGGCCCCAACCTTTGGGCCCCGGAGGGCAAGATAAAGCTGCTGCGCGATCATGATCTGCGTGGGTTTGTCGGGCGGGGCTCTCGGGTTGGAGTGGGGTGACGTTCAGGACGTGCGTTGCAACGCGGGCTAATTACATGTTGTGTTGTCCAGCAGGAACTGGGGGGCACCTCACTCAATGTCTTATTACACACCTTGAGCGGCGGCGTGTTGCCGGGGTTGTACATGTCCCGCAGTGCCACGGACAGGGAAGTGGCGTCCTTGAGGGGCTGGTAGCCCTCCTGGTAGCAGCCGCGGCACCACCAGGTCATGCCGCCGCCTGGGTGGGGCATGTGTATTAGGGCGCAGGTATGGATTAGGGGTGTGGGTTAGGGTGCAGAGGGAGCTGGTATCCCTCCTGGTAGCAGCCGCGGCACCACCAGGTCATGCCGCCGCCTGGGTGGGGCATGTGTATTAGGGCGCAGGTATGGATTAGGGGTGTGGGTTAGGGTGCAGAGGGAGCTGGTATCCCTCCTGGTAGCAGCCGCGGCACCACCAGGTCATGCCGCCGCCTGGGTGGGGCATGTGTATTAGGGCGCAGGTATGGATTAGGGGTGTGGGTTAGGGTGCAGAGGGAGCTGGTATCCCTCCTGGTAGCAGCCGCGGCACCACCAGGTCATGCCGCCGCCTGGGTGGGGCATGTGTATTAGGGCGCAGGTATGGATTAGGGGTGTGGGTTAGGGTGCAGAGGGAGCTGGTATCCCTCCTGGTAGCAGCCGCGGCACCACCAGGTCATGCCGCCGCCTGGGTGGGGCATGTGTATTAGGGCGCAGGTATGGATTAGGGGTGTGGGTTAGGGTGCAGAGGGAGCTGGTATCCCTCCTGGTAGCAGCCTCGGCACCATCAGGTCATGCCGCCGCCTGGCAGGGGCATGTACGGTATTTTAGGGCGCAGGTGTGGGTTGGGTGTATTACGTCTTGTGTGCGCGGCAGGGTAGCCCTCCTGGTGGCAAGCGGAAACATCAGGTCATGTCGCCACCTGCGTGGGTTGACGAGTTGAATCTGTTGATGAGCGCGGAACGATAGCCTTTCCGGTAGCAGCCACGGCACCACCAGGTCATGCCCACCGCCCTGGACGGGAAGGTGTCGGTTACGTGTGCGTGGGTTGGGGGCTGTGCTCGGTGCGGGTGCAGAGGGGTCGGAGGTGCTCCTACAGTAGCAGCCGCAGCACCACCAGGTGATGCCGCAAGCCAGGCTTACCGTTGTGTAGCTTAGGGGTGCTGCACGGAAGGTGGCATGCCATGCGCAAGAAACCCTGCATACCGGTACCGGTATCAACTGTCATAGTCTCAAGCTGATGCCATATTGTTGCTTCGCGGTGTGCGCCCATGCGCCATTTACCTGGGGACACCTCGGCGCAGGCGGCCGTGGATCCTCCCTGGCCCCAGCCGGGGGCAGTGACGTTGAAGTTGTGGGTGGGGGTCTCGTACGGGAACCAAGACCAGCCTGCGTACGGCACGAGGCGAATGAATGTACGGCAAAAAGAGTACGGCAGCCGGGACCCTCCAGGCCCACTTGGAGGGCGGAGCCAGGCACGTTTGTCAGTGTGCGCTCGCCGTGAGCCTAGCACGCTCCTCCGCGTCCGCGTACGCAGCTAGAAGGCGCCCGCACCCACCACTACTGCTCATGGAGTGAGAGATGTTGTGTAGCAGCATTGCTGTTGCGGGAATCTGCTTACGGAGTGTCATTTGCACGCAGTAGAAACCTAGAAGCTGTCAGGTGCTACCCACTGACTCCGACCATGTCCTCGTACAGGTTCATGCCCATACTAGTAAAATTCTCCTCTCGACTACTAATACAATTTAATCTGTATGTCTCACCGACTCCGACCATGTCCTTGTACAGGTTCTGGCGGTCAATGTAGCCGGGCTGTTGCGGCAGCGCGGCGCCACTGCCGCAGTCCACAGGCCTGCGGAGGACAAAACAAATATTATAATAAATAAAATAAAAATGAAAAAGAATATGTATATTTGTCCATGTCGACTGCCGCAGTCCACAGGCCTGCGGAGGGGACGTGGCGGGGAAGCGGCGGGGCATGGGCAAAGGGGTGCTTCTGAGACCGGACATGGTTTTTGCGGCAGCCGGCAGCGGCATCTGTGTGTACGGGAGTCGCCTCGTGGTTACACCACGTGCATGGCTGCCAAGGTACCGGTATTGCTTGGCGGGTGTTTTAAGGGAGCTGTGCAACCCGTGTTTTGCACCGGCCAACCCCTTTTAACCAGATCCCCTGCCAACCCCTCCCAACTGCTCCTCGTCATGTTGAGCATCATCTCGGGGTACTTGTGAGCGCAGTGTGTCGTAAACGAAGCAGCAGCTACCGACGCATGCACCACATGCACATGCAACACACATTCCTCCTCCCCTTAGGTAACGCCTTCGCCCCGTCCCACGATCCCCGCTGCCCCACCTGATGTTGAGCATCATCTCGGGGTACATGGGGTGCGCCAGCTGTTAGTACACCCAGAACTACCTCTGCGCACCTTAATACACACTAGCTAATACACACACACGCTCCCAGCTGCCCCACCTGATGTTGAGCATCATCTCGGGGTACATGGGGTGCGCCAGCTGTTAGTACACCCAGAACTACCTCTGCGCACCTTAATACACACTAGCTAATACACACACACGCTCCCAGCTGCCCCACCTGATGTTGAGCATCATCTCGGGGTACATGGGGTGCGCCAGCTGTTCGTACACCCAGAACGACAGGTCGAACTCCCACTGCCCGGAGCGCGGGTTGGTGCTGTTCTTGTAGCAGCAGGAGGGCTGTGGGTGGGGGGTAGGGACAGGGCAGAGATCAGGTAAGGAAGGGCAAGGGCCGTGTGTTGGGGGTTGCAGGGGGGTAGGGGCAGGGCAGGGGACCAGCAGCGCGTGTAGGGAAACAGCATAGGCGTCGGATTAGAGCGTTGCGTTGCGTTGTGAATTGATGGTGTCCTTGTAGCAGCAGAAGGGCTGCAGCAAAGGGCAGGGCAGAGGATGGAGCATAGGCCTAGTGCACTCCAGGAAAGGGTGTAGTAGGGCAGGGTGTGCAATGGGCGCGGGCCGGTGCTTTTCTTGTACCAGCAGGAAGGCTGTAGGGAGGAGGCCAATAGAAGGGGACCAGGTGGGCCCGGAGCCGGAGGTCAGGTGTGAGAATGTCGGTCAGCCGTACCGCAGTGCGCGATCGCTTGCGATCCGTCCCTTTGTCACCACCTCCATAACCAAGTCTCCAAGCACATCCGCACATGCAGCGACCAAGCAAGTGATCCATCCTGCCGTGCCAAGTTGCACACCTTGCTCCACGACCCCACCCGTACACCGCCCGTACACCTTCCGTACACCGTCCGTACGCCCGCCCACCTGCTCGTACGGCTCCTGTCCCTTGGGCGAGTACCAGCAGGGGCAGATGTCGATGACGTGCACGCGCACCGACTTGTTGGGCTGCCAGCACTTGACGTACACGTGGCCCTCGGACTCGGCGGGGTTGCCGGGGAAGGAGCGGCCGGACGTGTCGTCCGCGGAGCCGTGCCTTTAGGGGAGGAAAAACAAACACGTGCTAGAATATATATAGTAATAAATGATTAAATTGGACAAAGGGATGTTGGGTTGCCGCTTGCCGGGGAAGGAGCGGACGGACGTGTCGTCGGCGGAGCCGTGCCTGTTGTGGAGGACGTAAGGGAGACACGTTTTCAAATATTTATAAATATAAATAAAAGATATACATATTCGTTGGGATATTGAGTTGCCGGGAAAATGCGCGGAGCCGTGCCTTTCATGGGGGACACCGGGGAATGGGGGGCGAGGTGCCACGAGGGCTAGTGCACGGACACGTTCGATCAGGCCGCGAGCACTGTACGGCCAGGATGCTTCGACATGTCTGAAGAACGGAGCCGTACCCTAGTGGCAGCTTTTACGTACGGCATTGATCGCATTGTGCTAGGCATGCAAGGCGGGACGTGAACGGCTGCACCACAGGAGCAGCAGTTCAACACCCTAAGCAACCGGTTGACGGACGGCGGCTGTTACGCCGACCGCAGCACATTACTATTTGATATACCGTTTTCGCCTGTTCAATCATCATTGCCGTACACTCACTCTGGGTAGTAGTACCAGTTGCCGTAGTAGGGCGCTGTGTCGTTGGCCCCCAGCACCACACCGTCAACACACTGCACCTCGTAGCAGCGGCCGCAGGAGCCTGAGGGAGGGTGTGTTGGCATGCATGCGGGATGGCACATTATAAATAACATGTATTTTGTGTTTTACAACACTATAATATAATTGCGTTCATGAACTGCACCTCGTAGCAGCAGCCGCAGGAGCCTGAGGGGGGAGGCGGGTGCACACACGGGAGTTAGGTGGCTGTCAGTGCCCGGGTCCAGGTGGGACGGGCGCAGCCAAGCGAGGACACCGCCATGCGCCGTTACCAGGGGTATTGGGCTTTAAATAATCTGAATCATGATCTAAATCAAAGGCGTACCAGAGGTACAGGTCAGCCACGGCCCAGCATCGTGCCGGTGTCGTACGACTGACCCCCATGTCCTATAATTCAACCAGTATGCATGACTACGCACAACTAAGTCCACACTGCTGCGTGCTGAACCCCACCTGGGAAGTCGGGGTTGGCATCGGCGTAGGAGCCCACCTCCGTCTTGTCGTACGCCAGGGAGCCGTCGGCGTTGGTGTAGCCACACTGCGTGGGGGACGAGGCAGCGGATGCTCAGGTCATGCACGCAGCGTTGCCATGGACAACGGCGGGCTCGACAGTGTGGCTGATGAAGGGGAGGGATGGCGACAAGGGTTGAGGCGCGAGCGGCAAGGGAGGGCGAAGCTACTTAGTGGCACCCGAAGTGGACAAGGACGGGTTCAGCGGTAAGGCTGGCCAAGGGAAGGCCGGGGATGGTGCTTGCCTGAAGCGCGGACGTATACGACAGTTAAGCGCAGTAACACGGGCAACGGAGCGAACACTTTTACACACATATGGTTGCAGGTACAGCGCGTCAGCTGCGGTGTTGCTCACCCCGCCCCACTCCAGAATGCCGAACGCCGACTCGCCGCCGCCTCGGGAGGGGCTGAAGGTGTCCACGAAGGGATGGGGGGTGCCGTACCTGGTAGGATGGGGTGACACGTGCATCCCGTCATGCCGCATGTGTATTAGCCAGGGCTCACGTGGTATGCAGCTCAATAGCTAGCACACGCCACGTCGGCCATGCACCTCACAGCCGCTGCGTGGGTTGGCAATGCGCCTCGTGTAGAACAATCAAGGCCACAAACCCCCAGGACCAATTTGGGCACGCGCGCGAATCCAAAAAGGTAACACCAAGAGGCGAGGGTGCACGCATGCTGGGCTCTTTCAGAATAAGAACGTGTAGTTAGTTAGGGAACAGCGGGGTGCAGGCACGCTGACGCACGTACCAGGCGGCGCGCAATGCAATACCTAAGTGTTGGTTCGTGCGTGTGACGGGCCGCAGGTAGCGATTACACACAGCCCCGCCAACCCACACCTACCAGGAGGCACTTAACCCACACTTACCACGAGGCACTTGACCCACACCTACCACGAGGCACTTAAAACCTCACTTGCCACGAGGCGCATGCTCGCTGACCCACAACCACCACGAGGCATGCTGGTTTGCGTAACGGGCTGCAAGCAGAAACAGCACACAGCCCCGCTAACCCACACTTACCACGAGGCACGCGCGCGGATCCAGCCCGAAGGCGGCGCGGGCGGCGGCGGGAAGCTGCTGTTGGGCACTCAACCCACACCCACTAGGAGGCACTTAACCCACACCTACCACGAGGCACGTGCGCGGATCCAGCCCGAAGGCGGCGCGGGCGGCGGCGGGAAGCTGCTGTTGGGTGCGGCGCGGGCACCTCCGCCTGACACCCTGGGGATCTGGTTGTCGGGGGTGGTGGCGGTGGAGGCGGTGGGGCCGCTGTTGTCCGTGCTGCCCCCGGGGGAGTCAGAGGCGGGCGTGGGGCCGGCGGGGGCCTGCGGGAGGGCGGGGAGCGGGGTTCAGGGGGCAGGGGTTGAGCCTGGATGGCGGGTGTTGTACGCTAGGATATATCCCGATTGGTGTCGTGTTATATGTGGGGAGTTGAAGGTGCGGCGTGGGCGGTGTGCAGGGGGGGAGGATGGGTGCGCGTTGCAGCAGGTGGTGCGGCTACCAGCGGTTTGCAAGTGGAGGCAGCGCATGTGCAATTGCTACGACATTTGCACGGTGCCCTGCTGCGGGTGTCGTTCGGCGTGTGCGGTGCGTCGTTGCCCGCCCACTGCCCGCATGCTCCGCAAGACCTCGCTTGGGCAACCGCTCAGGCCTTTGCACGGCGCACTGGTGGTGCCGTACGGCCTGTGCGTTGCCCGTTGCCCGCATGCCCATTACACTGCCCGAGAGGCAGTGGGGACCCACCTGGGCCAGAAGGAAGGGCGTGGAGGACAGCAGCAGCAAGGCCGCTAGCAGTAGGGGCGTCGCTTGCGATGACGCCATGGCTCCAGATAACTTGCGGAAGGATTAACTATCGCCCGTGCTGTGATAATCTCAGTGCACACGATGCTGCCGGAGCTTGTAGAGGGAGCCTTGTCGGTGAGCAAGACGCCTGCCGAATGCCTGCCGAGGGGGCATATGTAGGGGAGGAAAGGGCCGGACGGGTCCCGGCGTTGTGTCAGGCCTGCAGTGTGCGGGCTCACGTAAACCCGGGGGTATGACTTGGGGCCGAGGGCCGAGGCTGCTGTCAAGCGGTGCTTTGGTGGCGGATACCGCATCCCGATAGCGCCAAAGTTCCTTTCGACATGGGTCTCGAGCGTTAAGCCCGTTGCGAGGTGTCGGCATGCGACGGCTTAAGCAGTTGGCACGAAGAAAGGGCCTGGCTTGTGCCGCGAAGCGCCTCGCACTGTCGACCAGTCCACATCTAGCGCTCACAAGCAGCAAGTACTAGATAGGCAGCCTACCTTAAAGGCTTTTGAGCTTGTAAGAGCTTGGAAACTTGCCTGGAGTCTTGCTGGAGGGGCTGTTGGGCAGGGCGCTTTATGGGCGGGGCGCCAAGGTTCGCGGGACGCGGCGCGACACCGTGGCGTCACCACGCTTTGCTGGCATTCCCACCGGGAATCAGCGGTTGGGGCACTTTTCTCATTATTGTGGGAACCGCTGATGAAAGTAGACGCGGAGAGGCAATTATATCGCAGCGGTTTGCAATAAATCAGCACAAGGGCTTTCGTAGTCATGCAAAAAAGTGCTTGTTGCCGACCCACGGGTCCGCACTTTGTGCTTTTGGAACCATGGGTCATCCCGTGCGCCATGGAACGATGGAAGGTGCAGGAAAGCGTAGAATCGGATCCGCGCGCCCTGGGGCACTTCCTATACGGGAGTATTGTGCTTTCATTATCTCTGATGCCAATAATAGCTTACATGCATCACAGCTTACAGCTTGCTGGTGCGCAGCGGCCACAGGACGGCATGCGTGACCGCTGCCGAACACCAATGATTATCCACAGGGTACAGAATGCATGGGGCAAGGGGCATCCCCAGAGCGACGGTTACCGCTTAACCAAGGCGAAGGAAACTACCCCGCATGTATGTACATCAACAAACAATGCACCTGACCAGCCTGCCCAAATGGGACCGGGCATGGGCGCACACAACAACATCAACACCGTTCTTGTCACGCACCAGAAGGCATGCACATGCCACCAGCTGCTCTTCGGTTCTGCCTGGAGCACACCCCTGCAGCAAATGGGCAACCGCAAGCAGCCACGCATGGGTAACGGCACGAGAACAGCCACTGGTCACAGTTCGCCCGCCTCCGTACTGCTCGACATCAAGCAACATACCATGTTCTTGCATGAGTGCTACCACAACCGACAGCAAGGCAGCACGGTCTTTTGGGTTGAGTTTCCGCTGCCCCATCTCCGCATCCGATGCCATTTGCGGCAGGGCCATGTGGCACACACAGCCTTTCAGCGACAGCCCTGTCAGCACCCTGCATGCCACTCGCGCACGTTGACGGAGTGCGTACGATGTGCATGAGACACAGGGCTGTAGTACTCCTCGTCAGGATGACAGTTCGCTGGCCCCCGCCCTTTCGCGAGCCAGCCCTTGCACCTAACCCCCAGCACTGCGCGTGCAGCCCTCCGCAGCACCTTTCCCTTCCTGACCCAACACCCCCAGCAGCCATTAAGGCTCTCAGCATTCAGCACTGCGCATGCCATGCCCAGCGTTGTGCCTGCAGCCCTCAGCAGCCTTTTTCCTCTCCGTTCCTCACCCCACACCCCACACCCCCGGCAACCATAAATGCTCTCACGCTGCGCATAAGCCTTCCACTCACACGGCATCCACGCACCAGCAAACCCACCCACTCGCACATGCACACATCAGCACGCACCGCCTACGTCTCCTGCACCGCAACCGCAGTGTGCACGTGTTGGTGTGTAGGCGTGCCCCGTGTGAATCCCAACAGGCTAGCGCCACACCTCAGATGGAGCCCAGGACCATTTATCCACGGCACCCGCACGGCACCCGTACCTCCTCAGGAAGTTCCAGTACTTGATCGCCAGGGCACCAGCACCACGCCCGTAGGTCCACGGCACCCGCACACACACCCCGCCACACCTTGCTGCCCCCAGACGAGGGGCTCCTTCCGCGAGGCGCCCAACAGTTGCTCCGTCTACCTCCGTCTACCTCCGTCTACCTCCGTCTACCTCCGCAGGAAGTTCCAGTAGTTGAGCGCCAGGACGGAGCCCAGGATCAGCACCACGCCCGTATGTTCACATGGCACCCGCACGATTACCCATGCCGCACCACACACCTGCCGCTGCGGCCGCCGCGCTGCCGCCCCCAAGCGTTCCGTGGTTCCGCTCCGCTCCACAGGAAGCCCAAGCGCTGGTCCGGGTCCCTCCGCACCACCGCGCTGCCCCCTTGGCGACGGGCGCCCTCGGCAGGCGGTCCAACACCGGCCCATTGGCGTGTCTACCTCCGCAGGAAGTTCCAGTACTTTAGCGCCAGGACGGAGCCCACGCGGAACACCAGGATGTAGGCGAACAGGATGAGCACCACCCACCTGCAGAGTGCAAACAAATGCATAACGGAGGTGAGTGTTTGGTAAACCATGTTTGGTAATGCATGTCGGGACCTACTGCACGCTGCACGGGGCGCGGTGGTACGTTGGGTGGACTTGCTTGGGGCCGGACGCAGTGCACTGTGCGGCAGCTGCATGCAGCTGGGCACCAATGGCCCCGCCCCTGTTGTGCGGAAACCAGCAGTCCCTGTTAGCCACCACCCACCATCGCATGTAGTACTGGTAGCCGAAGCGCGTGGACATGAACTGCGACACGGTGGTCTTTTGGCCTGCGCGGAGCGACGGAAAGCGAGAAGAACCAGGGTGAGAGCGTGTAACGTTCCACGTATTAACGGGGTCACATGACACTCCAGCGCACACACGCGGCAGTGCACGGCTGTGTGGTGTACCGCTCGCGCCGTAACGCAAGGGAAAGAGTGACGAGAGGGTGAGGGCGTAGGAAAGGACCTGGAGGGAAGTCTTCTCACAGCGTTGTGCCACCCGAGACAGTATACGGCTGTGTGCGGTACGGCACCGCTCGTGCCGTACGGCACCCACCTCCGTACACCAGCTCGTTGTGGTTGTCCCCCAGCTGGCTGATGCCCAGGCCGTACAGGATCCACGTGGCGGGCACAGCGCGGTTCATCCAGCGCCAGCCTGGGGGAGGCAGGGGCAAACGGAGCAGCGGTAAGAAAGGGGATGTGGGCGACATTGGCGCGCGCGAGCTGCCGTAACCTCGGGCGGTGCAGCCTGGGGACTACCCCCGCTCGCAGGAGCCAGCCCCCTCCTCCCTCCCCTCTTCCCTTGCCCTCTTCGTACCCTCTCCGCGACCACCCCTGCACCCGCTCGTCCGCCTATACAGAACACCCGGTTGACTTGCCGTGCCACCTCCGCCCCAGCCCCACCATCCCTACACGGAGTACGCCTACCGTAGCGCGCAACCAGACGCCGCTCACCCTGCGGTGCTCTTGGCTTGTCCCCCTTGCGCTTCCCAGAATGCCCGTACAAGGAGTTTGCCCCTCACCCCAGCTCACAGAACCAAACGCCACCTATCATGCACGATGCACCCACCCGGCGGAATGTCTGGGAAGGTGATGATGAAACCGTTGAAGACGTTGAACAGGAAGTTGAAGCCGCCGCCAACCACCTGCAAGGCGTAAGGACACGTGTCAGCTCAGGGTAAACCTCCAAGAACTCCACAACTGGCGCATCGCTAATGCGCAACCGCGCCGTTCGCCTGACTTTTCCCGCGCATCCCTCCCCCCTGTCACCTGCGCGATGGCCTGCGCGGGCGTGATGTAGACCAGCGTCTGGCCGAAGATGGTGTAGAAGGCGATAGTCTCGAAGAACACGATGACTGCGAGGGGTGCAACGCGCCAAGGTGTTGACGCTTGCCTTGAAGAACACGTTCATTTGTGGCGGAGAGCGGGAATGTGAAGTCGACAAGGTGGTGCAAGGTGCCGGGGTGGATGTACACGCAGCACTGGCGTAGGACCCCAAAGCGCCTCGAATAGTTTAGTCAATCTACTCGCAGTACTGGGAGATAACCATCTGCCCGTGTGGAAGTGTCCTGTAAACCCAAGTGCTGCGATCTACCTGCATGCACGTGCCCTGGGGTCATAGGCCGGCACGCAGCGTGGTGGAGCATGCACAAAAAGCAACTCTGTTCCTCCTTCCCTCCATGCCTCCCTGCTCCCTCCTCCGCCGCTGCTCACCGTAGTAGAAGAAGGCCTCTGGTGTGGGCACGAAGGCGATGGTCCAATAGATGATGGGCACGAAGGTCAGTGCCTGGGGGAGGAACGGGGTGTGTGAGTGTGGGTGGTCGGCGTGAGTGTAGATGTGGGTGTGGGTGTGGGCACAAAGGCGATGGTCCAGTAGATGAAGGGCACGAAGGTCAGGGCCTGCATGGGGTCGTGGCGTTACGGCGGACAGGGGGCGTTGGTGGGGGTAGGGGGACGCCTGGTGTTACAGCAGCAAGGGGGCGTGTGTGGAGTTAACTACACCCTCCACCAGGAGGTAGGGGGACGTCGGGTGTACGCCGGGTGCACGGCCGCCTCGCAGCCTCGCGAGGCGGCGCGAGCAGGTGTGTGGAGAATGGCACGCAACGACCATGACGCCCTGTTGTGACGAAAGCCTAACAACGGCGGCCTAGAGGCCTGCACGCTGCAATCGTTTCAGGCATTCCGTATTTGCCGATAGCCACCTAGCACCCAACCACACAGCCCACTCCGCGCGCCCCTCTCCTGAGCCTTCCAAACGCCAGCGCTGCCGCCAGCCATGGGCCGCTAGCCCCTTCTTGTCACAAAATCTCTAACCCTACACATTCTCCGTACCTGGATGAGGAGGTACGGCATCTCCACCAGCGCGATTGCGATGCCGTACGCAAAGGGGTCGTACATGGAGGCGCCGCGCTCGCGGTAGAACACCTGGGGGAGGGAAGGGAGGCAGGCGTTTGAGGAGTGGGGGAGGTTGCCAGCCGGGGGAACAAAGTACTATTGTCGCGAAAGAGTAGGAGTGGTAGGTCGTATGGAGGTATTGTTCGCCGGGGAGGGCACGACCCGGTGTGGGGTAGCAAGCGGAACGCAACATGCGTCGGCATACCTAGATGGTCCTGCCGTCTTCCATTTTGATGGTTGTCCCATTTGTCTCTTCAGCCATCAAGTCAGCAGCGCTGTACCCGCCCATACTCCCGCCAGCCCTCCTCTCTCCCCATCTTGCTGCTCGTACCTTCCTGCTGCCTGCTGCCGCCCGCCACCCCAACACCCCACCACTCTCCCGTAGCCCACCACGGGCATGACCCACGCATACTCAAACACACGCACCCACGCCGTCCCCCACCCTCACCCCACCCCCCCAACCCACACCCCAGCACCCACCACTCTCTCATAGCCCACCACGGGCATGACGCTCATAAGGTTGGTCATGCCGATGAAGTTGGAGGAGGAGAACATCACGCCCATCACTGGGGGGGTGGGGGGGGGGGGGAGGGGCGTTGCAAACGACAAGCAACAAGTGCAAAAGCGCATCAGGACAAGCGCTCGTCCGCTGCGTGTGGGGCCGGGCACGCTACCAGTGCTGTCAAGGACAGGCAGGAATGCACAAGTAGGTCTGCTGCAGGCCTTGTGGCACTATAACTAGTGTGCTAAGCGCCTGTGCGATGGGGTCTCTCGTAGACGTCGAAGCATGCACGATGCGACGTGGCCCCCCGGTTGCCGGTTGCTGTCCATGCTGGTTAGCCACAAGACGGCTACCGGCATCCCAGCCACAGTCCTGTAACCCACAACCGCCCCACCGTTCTGCACGTTGGCCATCTCCGCGGGGTTGGGCACTCGGCCCTCGCCCCAGTACACCGCAGCGTAGATGAAGCTGGGGGGACAGGGGAGGGGGGCGTGTAAGAAGCAAGCGGGCCAGGAGCTAAGGAGCAACGGTGCGGCCATAAGGCGCACACGCTTGCCGGTAGGCAGCCGTAGCTCACACACCCGGCACCCACACACGTGGCACACACACACGCACGCACGTCCCGCACCTTGTGGTGAACGTCATGGCCATGCGCACGAAATTGTGCCCAGGGCACGCACGTGGACACCGACACGTGGCACACTGACGCGTGGGACATTGGCACGTGGCACACCGACACGCCCACCCGCACCTGGTGGTGAACGTCATGGCCATGCGCACGAAATTTGTGCCCAGGGCACGCACGTGGACACCGACACGTGGCACACCGACGCGTGGGACATTGGCACGTGGTACACCGACACGCCCACCCGCACCTTGTGGTGAACGTCATGGCCATGCGCACGAAGTTGTACCCCGGGCTGCGCCAGTAGGCCAGGTTGAACTTGCGCAGCAGCACCTGGGGGGTGGGGGGGGTGGGGGTAGGCGGTGGGGGGGGGGGGGGGGGGAGGGGGGGGGGGGGGGGGCAGGTGGGGGGAGTATGGTGTGGGGGGGGGTAGCTTTAGGCGGGGCGTCCTTGCGGGGCACAGATTTGAGGTGCAGGGAAGGAAC